>Ga0116171_10000354_pt1 | contig 49067 bp, 41 predicted proteins | sample AD_JPNHW2_MetaG_FD_89798 | JGI IMG/M metagenome (GOLD analysis project Ga0116171, IMG submission 89798) | Active sludge microbial communities of municipal wastewater-treating anaerobic digesters from Japan - AD_JPNHW2_MetaG | ecosystem: Engineered > Bioreactor > Anaerobic > Digestate | place... | reverse complement strand
GACTTCCATGTATTAAAATATATCCGGTCAGTGAATCAATAAAAAGGATCGACGATGATGAAATTTATAACTGTTTTGAGAAGGCCGCAGGTAATTTTTTTATTTGCAATTACTTTTTTCTTACCCTTAAAAGATTCGGCAGGCCAAAATGATAGACCGAAAAATAACCCTTCCCCCGGGGAATACACATATCGTGGAGCAGGAAATCCGTATCTTCCGTTATGGGAGCATCTGCCCGATGGCGAGCCTCGCGTATTTGAAGATCCCGACAACCCTGGGAAATACAGGATTTATATTGTCGGTTCGCACGATGTGAGATTTAAGAGTTATTGCGGCCCCGACATAAGGATCTGGTCGGCCCCGGTGGAAAACTTATCTGACTGGCGCGACGAAGGAGCTGTTTTCACATACCCTGTCGGAGGACAGTGGGATGTTATGTATGCTCCCGACCTCGTTGAGGTGAAAAGAAAAGATGGTACTAAAGAGTATTATCTGTATCCGCACAGCCGTGGCCGGAACAGGGAAGCAATGGTGGCCAGGGGAACACGCCCCGACGGACCCTTTAAACCCATTAATATGACTGAAGATGGAACGAACACTCTTCCCGGAAGTATAATGGGATTCGATCCGTCAGTATATATTGAATATATCACAGACCCGAAAGACCCTGATTATGAGGTTGGTTTCAGGGCGTACGGATTCTGGGGTTTCCAACGGTCGTTTGCAGGTCAGCTCGATCAGAACACCATGTATTCTCTCAGACCCGGAACAGCGGCAATTAACTATTTTATTCCTGCCAGTTCAAGATACGGTGTCATCAGAGATCCGCAGGGAACGCTCTACCCGAATATCTATCCGGATGAGGACCCGGGCTCATTTAATTTTTTCGAGGCCGCTTCTATCAGGAAAATTGGCAATAAATATGTATGGGTTTACAGCGGTTATTCAGGTCCTGATTATGGATTGAGCAGTACCAATTCAGCATTGCGGTATGCTTATGGCGATACTCCGCTGGGTCCATGGAAAAGCGGCGGTGTTCTTGTCGACTCACGTGCGGTGGACCTGAACGAGGACGGGACCACACTAAAAACAAATTATTCAGGACATAATACCCATGGCAGTATCGAACTTATAAATGACCAGTGGTATGTATTCTATCACAGGGCGCCAAGAGGATATGGGTATGCACGTCAGCCTATGGTGGCCCCTGTCACAGTTAGATGGGATGAAAAACCGGTGGCAGAAGGAGGAAAAGTAACTATCAGAGGATATAATCCGTATGCAGAAGAGAAGATATGGACAGCAAAAGACAGCCAGGGAAGAGAATATACCGGAGCCGAAGTAACTTCGGAGGGCTTCCACATATACGGGCTCGATCCTTATCAATATTATTCTGCCGGGTACGCGTGCTATCTTTCCAATCCCGGGAGCCAACAGGATTCATGGGATATATGGGATAATAACATGCCCCTCTCCAACGTGGAAAACGGTAACATAATTGGTTACAAATATTTTGGTTTTGGCGGGCTTGACAAAGACATGAAGGGATTGAAAGCATTCAAAGGGACTAAGCCCGGAAATAAAACTGCGTTCAACCTGTTTCTTACACCAAAGACAGCCAATGCTTTTAAAATTAACGTCTGGCTGGATGGACCCTGGGATAATGAACCCTGGAATGGTAAAAAAATCGGGGAAATAAATGTGCCCGCAAATTCTGCGCAGGAAATAACCAGATTCACAATAGACGTTTCGGCATTTGTTGACAAGCTGGACAAAAAGCATGCTGTTTTCCTTGTAGCCGAAGGTCCCGGTCCGGGTGCTCTCTTCGATTTAACAGGGCTGGGTTTCAGCTCGAAAAGAAACAAAATCGTTCGTCCGGTTGCTCCTTCAGTAAATATCAGTGTCAACGGTGTGGAAATAGATCTGCCGGCTACCCCGGTCAGGTCCACAAATACAAACGGCATTGTCGGTCCTGATCTTTATGAAACTACATATAAACTTCCCTCCGGCATATCCGGAATTCCTGCCGTGTCGGCCTCTGCCAGTGATCCGAAAGTAAAAGTATCTGTGCTGCAGGCGGAAATGAAATCAGGTACAGCCGTTGTGCGATTTGATTATATGGGCGTAGTCAAAACATACAAAATCGTGTTTACCACGGAATAAATATTTGCCATTTTAAGGTGAATATTCTATGTCCTCAGCCCCTGGTGACAACAGTGATCCGTATTTATTTTGAGGTTTGTGCCGACATGCTCCTTATGTCCTTTACATAAATCACATTTCGCTCATATCCGTTTTGTGAAACGTAGATCATGGTTTCCGCAACCTGCCTCACCGTACTGATAATATTTGGGAATAAAAGTTTTATTGCCGGGACAAGCCATAATATATAGTTGTAATATTTCAGTACCCTCGTTTGCCTTGGGTTGGGGATCAGGAATCCTATCCTGAACCCAAAAGCCTTCTTAAAAGGCAGCCTCATCAGGTCGTTTTCGGTCTTGCCCTTTATCCTGGCCCAGGCCAGGCTGCCCTTCTCGGTACTGTCGGTTCCACCGCCGCTTACATAAACAAACGACATCTGCGGATTCGGATTACAGGCCTTCGCGAAATTCATAGTGGTATCGTATGTAATACGCCTGTATTCTTCTTCCTTCATGCCCACACTGCTTACTCCTGCACAGAAAAAGCAGGCATCGTAACCCTTTAGCTTTTCATCGTTTTCTTTCAGCGAAAGAAAATCGGGGACAAGATATTCACTGAGTTTTGGATGGGTAATGCCGGTAGGTTTGCGGCTTACACTAAGCACTTCCGTTATTTGGGGATGGTCAAGACATTCGAGAAGAATACCCTCGCCCACCATTCCTGTTGTACCTGTGATAATGATTTTCATATAATGTGTTTTTAATGACGGCAAATGTACAAATTACCGTTTAAAACGGTTTCTCAAATAAAATGCCCGTTTACTCCAGGTAATCCTGAACAGGGAAACTAAGTGCAGGGAAATCCATTGCAATGCTTCATTCCTTAAGGGGAACTGCTTTTTTTGGAAGGAAAGACAGGTAAACATACCTTTACAGTATATTTAAAAAATTCGCCATGGTAGCACGGACAATTGTTGAAAATATCAAAACTTATGTTGTGATCGCATTCGGCCTGTTGCTGTTATCAATAGCCTGGACTGCCTTTCTGCTGCCTCACCAGATTGCGGGTAGCGGCGTTACCGGCATCGGCGCCATAGTCTTTTATGCCACAGGCATCCCCATGGGCTACACCTACTTCGCCATTAACCTTGTGCTGATGGTTGTGGCTTTGAAGATCCTGGGAGCCGGATTCGGCATAAAAACAATTTACGGAATAGTACTCTCGGCAGTTCTGCTAACTGTATTACAACCTCTTATCCCCACAGCAGTTGTACAGGATAAATTCATGTCGGCAATAATAGGAGGAATATTATGCGGGGCCGGACTAGGTGTCGTCTTTACCCAGGGTGGAAGCACCGGAGGAACAGATATAATTGCCCTGGTGATAAATAAATACCGGAATATAAGCCCGGGAAGAATTATTCTGCTCTGCGACGTGGTCATTATCTGTTCCTCTTTTGTTGTTCTCACGCATCTCGAATCGGCACAGCGTGTGGAGACAATGGTTTATGGTTTTGTAACAATGGCTATTCAGGCATATACACTCGATGCGATCCTTTCAGGAAACAAACAATCTGTTCAGATATTTATTTTCTCAAGGCATTTTGATACGGTTGCCGATCAGATAACAACAAAAATGCGCAGGGGTGTTACCGTCCTGGATGCAACAGGCTGGTATTCAAAGGAAAACCAGAAGGTCATTATCACAACTGTACGTAAGAATGAGGCCTCGGATGTTTACAGGATCATAAAGAGTATTGATGAAACCGCATTCATCACAGTTGCCAATGTAATGGGTGTCTATGGTAAAGGATTTGAAGAGCTGAAAAGATGATTATTGAGCGATGGCGGCCGTCCTCCTTATAATTACTCCCTTTTAAAGCTCTTTTTTTCGGGGGACTTGCCGGGAGGATTGTCAAGAATATAGCCGATATCGGCTATGTACATCTGACGACCACCGCTTTCTGATGAATCCCAGCATAACAACCTGCCGTTGCGACTGGGCCTGACATGAATATCAACCCTGTAGTAATTCCCGGGCGCCGTGTTTTTCTGCCTGGCGACAGGAATATAAGTAGATGTGGGTATATGATAAAGAAATATAAACTGGTAATTTTTTGCAATACCCCTCGGATAATTGTCGCCAACAATCCAGTCACTACCGATATAGGTCGGATCAGGATTCAAGCTATTCATGGCTCCTGTCGGATCGCCGGGTAACTGGTACTTGGTTCCGCTACCGTCGTCTTTAACTGTAAACCAGCCTTTTCCCTCAATCAGTGTAGTATCATCGAGCCATCCATAATGACTCGGGCTCGGGTCACAATAAATGAAACGCAGATTGTTACCATCAGCATCCATCGTATAGCCTCCGGGATCCATGTTATTCTTTTCAACTTTCCAGTAACTGATAAGACGTGATCCGGTTTTGTTCCAGTCGGCACGGAAAAGATACAGATTGCCCCATTCAGGTTTCCATCCACCGGGAGCAATGATCCGGGCCATCTCTTCAAAATTCTTAATCAGCTTTGATTCTCCTGTTTCCATATCCATGATCGCCAGTCCCGTTTCTGCCGGAGTATCTTCTTCCCTGAAGGGATCAGTGATGCCGACATAATTACAGCCTCCCCAGAACATCCTGCTGAAATCCTGTGATGTGGCCAGCTTACCGTCAGGGGAAACATGATAAACAGGGCGGGGAAGGAAACGCATTTTACCTGTTTTGAAATTATAGATCCTGGTTATAAAATGAGTATTATCATCACTCCTGTCATTCCAGACAATTTCATCGGAGTTGGGACGCCACTGCAGCCGACATCCCTGTTGCCAATTCCAGGCCGTAGTTGTGCCGATCCTGGTCCACCGGTTTTTCTTCTTAAGGTCAAAATATCCGATATCAGCAATATCCTCTTTCGTAACATCACGATCTTTAAAATAGACCCGCATGGCGAGAACAAAACGGTCTGATTTATCAAACTGTTCTACCCCGAAAAACCAGAAACCTGTATAACCAGGAGTAACTGATATCATTTTAAAATCAGCATATTTTGAGTTTTCGGCTGCCATCAGATCGTCAATACTTGAATAGGTTGAATAGGACTGGCATAGCCCGTAACGGGGAATAACACAATATAATAAGGTAATGATAATAACTATCCTTAGCGGCGTCATCATCTCTTCTGTTTTTACGGGCATTAAATTATAAAAATTGTCATTTGATATGACCTGCGCATTTTAAACGTCTGCAGCCGTCATGGAAAATAGTCTAACTTATAATTTTTTATATAATTTCGGGATTATCATAATTGAATATTTTATGAAAAAATATGTGATTCTGTTCATCCTGCTGATTCTTGTCTTTCCTGTAAGAGGACAAATCGTAATCAGCCGTGATCCTGAAATAGCCGCAATGGTCGCGGAGATCTCTGCTGAAAAAATTGAACAGCATGTCAGAACCCTTGCAGGCTTTCATACCCGTCACAACCTGAGCACCCAAGCCGATCCTTCAGTGGGAATCGGTGCCGCCTGGAACTGGATAAAGGCTGAAATGGAAAAGAATATACCTGCGTCCGAAGGCAGGCTCGCGGTTAAATTCGAGGAGTATACCGTCGGCGGAAAAGGACAGAGAATAGCCAGGCCGGTGATCCTCAAAAATGTTGTTGCCACACTAAGGGGTACAGACAGCTCAAACGACAGGAAGATCATTATCAGTGCACACCTCGATTCAAGAGTTCAGCTCGACAATGATTCGACAAGCTATGCCCCCGGGGCCGATGATGACGCATCTGGTATAGCTGCTATCCTTGAACTGGTAAAGATTATGTCGTCGCGCAAATTCCCGGCCACTATTGTGTTCATGGCATTGTCGGGCGAAGAACACGGCCTATATGGTGCCCGTCATATGGCAGACCTGGCAAAGAAGGAAAACTGGAATATCATTGCTATGCTTAACAACGACATGATAGGGAACAGCACCTCAAGCGAAACAATGCTTAACGATAACATGCGGGTGAGAGTCTTCAGCGAGGGTGTGCCTGCTTTTGAGACAGAAAGAATGGCTGCCCTTAGAAAGTACACCTCGGGAGAAAATGATGGAAAAGCCCGGCAGCTTGCACGGTATATAAAGGAGGTTGGGGAAAGATATGTCGATCAGCTTTCTGTAACACTGGTTTTCCGAAACGACAGGTTCGGAAGAGGGGGCGACCATTCTCCTTTCTGTGAACAGGGATTCACCGCTATAAGGATTTGTGAATTCAACGAAAACTATGACAGGACACATAAAATACCTGCCGTTGTAAATGGCAAACAGGAGGGAGACCTTCCTGAATATGTCGATTATGAATATGTAAGGAAGATTGCCGGCATGAACCTTTCTGTTATGGCAAATCTGGCACTCGCTCCCGGGGAACCGGTGAATTGCGGTATAGTCACGGCGGGGCTGACAAACACGACAACACTGCGCTGGGAGGCTCCTGCCGGTGGAATAAAGCCTGCGGGCTATTATATCCTTATGAGAGAGACCTGGCAGCCACTCTGGGAGAAGAAAATTTTCGTAAATGGGACAGAATTGACACTCCCATACTCAAAAGACAATTATTTCTTCGGTGTCCAGTCGGTAAGCGACACAGGTCACGAAAGCCTTATCGTATTCCCAGGTCAGGCAAGAATAAAGTAATATGTTTTACAACTAGGTATCCCGAAATAAAATTTCTCTGATGAAGATTAGGATAGTATTTCAGAACTTAGGTTCAGAAAAAATGTTGAAACAATCCATTCGAGAAATGCTTTAATCAGAACAGGAGTATTGATATATTTTCAGAATGAATGAACGGCTCTTACTTTATAATTTTCAGATTTATTTGCTGTACCAAATGAAACATCAAATGATAACCAACCTGCCATAACCACATCAGCGTCATATTCTGTAGAACTCCAGAAAACTCCATTGCTAAAGCCGCCTATAATAGTGCTGTTTTGCAGAATACCGGCAAGTTCAATATAACTTGGAAGATACCAGTCTGAATAACCTCCGAAAGAATAATCTTTGCACAGGTTTGCAGCATAGCTTCCGGAGCCCTGAACGCTTGTAATCTTATCTGTATTTGAGCTTCCGGAGCCAATCGATTCTCCGTTTGCACCTGTTAAAATATTTGAGCCGTTGTTCCACTGAATACCACTGCTGAGGTCATTTAGCGAGACCACCAACCCATGAGTTTCACCATTAACATAACCGGGATCACGAGGATGTAAAATATAAGCTACTTTGCCTCCCTGATAATTTTGCCCTATTTCAAGGGGGAGGGATTGTGTTGTAAACGAACAATTCCCTCCAAAGGTTGTACCTGCTGCGTTTTTTGATACAATTCTGCAATTGTATGTCGTGTTTGGTTCCAGGTCAACACAAGTATTATCCATGTTAGGAATAATAAAGCTTATGCTGATATTGTTGTCCCCATTATAAGTTTGACTTTCTCCTCCGTCATGTGCGCAACCCATTTCGTAGTCTGTTGTCTTTCCTATCTGAAAAAAAACCTCTGTAGTAAGTCCGTTGGGATTAATAGTTCCAATGAGAGTTGCAGAAAAAGGATCAATATTTTCAAGTCTTTCCGTCTTAGTGTACGGAGGTTTCAATACAGCAATAGCAGGATTTATCCATTCAGGGATACTTGAGGCTCCGACTGTTAATATCTGACCAGGGGTACCATGTGGAATCAGAACCCAGTTTGTCCCATCCCAATATAACATATCACCTGTAGAAATCCCGGAAGCAAAATTCCCTGAGGTCTTTGAATATAGGGCATAAGGAACGCTTAAAATCTTGCTTGTACCTGTAATAGTGTATGCTGTTAACGGGGCTTCAATAGCAGTTTCGGTTTTAATAAAATAGGGTCCTGCCGACCAGTCAATATCTGATATAATACCCAATACAGGAGAACCATCTCCAATTTCAATACTTATAAGGCCGTTTGAGTTAGTGGTTGTTAATTGAGTTTCAATATAAACTGCCGTACCGCTCTCAGAACCCTGCAAAATACTTATTCTCAATCCCAACTCCTGATTCGCCACCAATTGATTACTGCTGTTCCTGACAACTGCCTGGTAACTCATGTTTTCAGGTACCTGTGAAAATGCGTCTGCAGTTAACAGTATTGTAACTAAAAGTAAAAAAAACTTTTTCATCTATCTTAGTGTTTTATAATTTTAAAAGATTTGATTTCCTTGTCACCCTGAATTACTTTGAGGAAATATGATGCCGGCACAAAACCTTGCAGATTAATACTTGTTTCTTCAACTTCCGTTTTCTTATCGAGTAAAAGATTGCCGCGGATATCATAAAGCTGAAATCTGAGATTCAGAACATTGAAATTTCCTGTTTTCAGTTTTATGATATCTGTTGCAGGATTAGGGTATATGGAAAATTCAAGTGATATCCCTTCGGCATTTTCAACGGCTGTAACAACTGAAATTTCAAGGGGTTGCTGTATCCCTTGAATCTCAGAACCGTTCGATCCTGTTTTACTGTTATAAAAAACCTGTCCGACAGAATATGTTACTGTTGCGCCTCCTCCGGAAGCATTTCCTCCCGACGCAGGTATCCCAGTCTGTCCGTACATCCTTGCCCCAAATCCGAGGAGACAAATTGTAACAATCATTTTTGCCAAATCATTCATTTTCAATAATACAGTTATTAATGTTCTATTCTATTGATAAAAGTTACTCTAAAAATACTATTTTGTTTAACCTAAACCAAATTTGAATATACCTAATTCATCCCGGTGTTGGTGTGGTTATGGTTTTATTTATAAAAGTTCTGCCTTATTCTCGTCCATGTGTTCAATATTTCAGAGGAACAATTTTATAATTTGTACTTCGGCCGTCCGGGGTACTTTTCAGGAGATCTGCTCCGCCTGCAATAATATCCGGAACAGAGAGGAATTATTTGCTTTTCAGACAAATATACCGTATATTGCAGGCCTGAAAGAAACAAATAAACATGAAACCTGTTAACAGCAGAAAACAATACGATTTGAAAATGTACAAACAATAAGTTTGTTAATTATAAAGAACACCGGAAGGGGGGCTTTATAGTCCCCCTTTTCGTTTTAAAACGTCTGACATGAGAATAATTGCTGGTATAATATCATTTTTAGCTGTAGTGATCATCGGAATAATAATTCTGCTGATAAGCAGCTTCAATAAAAGGAATAAAAAGGACATATAAACATTTCTAATAATTCAGGATTATGAACAAGATTATTTTAAGCAGGCTGGACTTCTCCAGGATCCATAAAAGCATTCATGATGCCAAAAGGATGAATACTTTAGGTGCTGCTGAAGCTGAACTCCTTCTGAAAGAGCTGGATTCCGCAGAAATCGTTGAACCCAGTGAAATCCCTCACGACGTGGTAACAATGAATTCAATTGTAAAAATCAGCTTTTTAAACTCTGATAAAACAGTGCATTTTCAGATTGTGTACCCCGGCGAGGCGAATATCAGGGAAAATAAAATTTCTATCTTTTCTCCGGTTGCAACAGCGCTGATAGGTTATAAGGTATCCAATGAAATAGAATGGATGGTACCCTCAGGCCTGACAAAAATACGTATCGAAGAAATTATATATCAACCGGAAGCTGCCGGTGACTATGACCTGTAACCAATAAATAATTCACTTATGGACAACAATACAATCTTTGAATTCCTGAAAGGCATAGAGCTTTTCAACAACCTGAACAGCAGCGAACTGAAGGATGTGGTGAAAAATGTAACCATTAAAAAATGTAAAAATGGAGATATGCTGTTCCATGAAAATGAACCCAGGGAAAATATTTTCATCATATATGAGGGCGAAGTGGAGCTTTATAAACATAACTCATACGGCAAAGAGACCAGGCTCGCACTGTTTGGCCAGGGTGATTTTCTCGGTGAGGGAATACTCGATTATAATTCTCCTCATTCGACATCTGCCAGAGTATCCGGCAAAGCGGTCCTGTTCGTTTTCAACAGGGAATTTTTCAGTCATAATGCTGAACTCACACTGAAAATACTCTCGAATATTACCCGTGTCATTTCCAGGAGAATGCGAAATGCAAATAACCACATGCTGAACCTCTCCGCACAGTACGATTCAGGAAGGACAAGACCCGAACATGATCTCCTGGGCGACAGGGAGGTCCCTTACGAAGCATATTATGGTATTCAGACCCTCAGGGCAGCTGAGAATTTTAATATCTCAGGAGTAACACTGAACTTCTTCCCTTCAATAATAGAGGCCTTAGCTATGGTAAAGGAGGCAGCTGCCGAAGCCAATTTTGAACTGGGCATGATGGAAAAGAACATACGAGACGCCATTGTATCGGCATGCCGCGAAATACAGAACGGGAAATACCAGAACCAGTTTGTGGTTGATATGATCCAGGGAGGGGCCGGAACATCAACAAATATGAACGCCAACGAAGTAATAGCAAACAGAGCGCTCGAAATACTTGGCCATGAAAAAGGCAATTATACATATTGCCATCCTAATAATCATGTCAATATGGCCCAGTCGACAAATGACGCATACCCCACAGCCGTTAAAATAGCTCTCTTCAATTCAAATAAAAGGATAGTGGCGGTACTTAGCACTCTCATCGATTCTTTCAGAAAGAAAGGCGAAGAGTTTTCAGGGATAATTAAGATGGGAAGGACACAGCTTCAGGATGCTGTTCCCATGACCCTGGGTCAGGAAATGGAAGCTTATGCTGTTACTCTTTCAGAAGAGGTTGAGAGGCTGAATCAGAATGCCGCGCTGTTCCTCGAGGTTAATATGGGCGCCACCGCTATAGGCACGGGAATAAATTCAGAACCGGGTTATGCTGAAAAAGTGATCAGGCACCTGAGGAATATCACAGGACTTGATATTACTCTTGCTTCGAACCTGGTCGAAGCAACACAGGATACAGGATCGTTTGTGATGTACTCCTCAGCAGTAAAAAGGCTTGCTGTCAAGCTGTCTAAGATATGTAACGATCTGCGCCTGCTCTCCTCAGGCCCCAGAACAGGAATTAATGAAATCAACCTTCCTCCCATGCAGCCCGGATCGTCAATCATGCCCGGAAAAGTAAATCCGGTCATACCGGAGGTTGTTAACCAGATAGCTTTCAAGGTCATAGGAAATGACCTGACCGTTACCATGGCTTCAGAAGCCGGACAGCTCGAGCTGAATGTTTTTGAACCCGTAATCGTACAAAGCATTTTTGAATCTGTTGAAATGCTCATTAACGGAATGAATACCCTTAAATTCCGCTGTATAGATGGAATTACTGCAAACGAAGAGCGCTGCAGATCGCTGGTGATTAACAGTATAGGACTTATAACTGCCCTTGTTCCTTGGATCGGCTATGACCTGGCAAGCAAAATCGCTAAAGAAGCAATCGAAAAAAATGAAAGTATTTATACACTAGTGCTGGGAAAAGGCATCCTGACAAAGGAAAAACTCGACCAGATACTGCTGCCTGAAAACATGATAAAGCCTGTGAAAATAACTTCAGAATGAAATTATTGATCTTTGCCTCCCAGGTTAATTTTCATGGATATTCCCGCAAAACGTACATTCAGGTCAAGGGATGTAAGCCCGCTCAGGGGAAGTTGAACGAAAGGCTCAATAAGAAGTGTTGTGCCCTTTCCGAAGGGAATGGAATAGCCTGCAGAAAAATTGGCAAGACCAAAATAATCCGTGCGGCTGAAAGGAGAGTAGCTGTTTTCGACACTAACTGTTGAATATCTTTTCTCGGTGTAGCTCATTCCTGTAAATTCATTGTACAACTCCCTGGTATTCTCATTTACTGCGTCGCCTGTGAAATGCTGACCAAGATATATCATTGTTGAAGCACCGGCCGACAGGAAAACCGACTTACTCTTCCTCTCGAATACTTTGAAAACTATGTTCAGAGGCACCTCCATTGTCACTGTGCTGAGCTGACCGTCAAACGACTCAGGAGTTCCGTTGATCCCGTCAGCATAATATAACGAGGAGGCTACTGCCGGGCTGCTCTGAGTGTTGCTGAACCCGAGTGAGTTCATGGCCAGGGCCAGGCCTGGCCTGAAAGAGATCCTTCGTGATATTTTCTGATCGAGATAAAAACCGACAGATACTCCCGGAGAAGCGCTTCCTGCATCATTAACATGTGACATTAACCCTGACAATCCTGCCATAAAGGTTGTTGTCAGTGACCGTTTCCCCTTCTCTCCGGATATGTTCTGCAGAGGCTCTTCACCAGGTTGCTCCTGAACAATATTCACTTCTGCCATGCTTGCTGAATCATTTTCCGCAGGTAAAATGTTTTCAGCCATAACCGGAAGGCGGACAGGTTCCAGGCTAACAGCAGTCATTTCCATACTCATGGGTTCATTCAATGCCTCTGTTTCCTTTACAACAGCCGTATCTGCTATTTTTGTCCGGGCAGATGACTTTTTCTCCCCTTGCGGTAAAGTTTTTCCTTCCGTTACACCAGGAGCAGACGCTGTTGAAAGATTAGTTCCGGATGGGCTTTTTTCTTCAGCAGGAGAAGATACTTTTTCGGTGAGAACCTGTTCTCTGTCGTTCCAGTGATCAACAGTCACATAAGTTATCAGGCCTCCTACGCCGATTAAAAGAGCTATTGCCGCTGCCCTGGCCCAAATGGGAAAAATGAGAAAAATTGCTTTCCTCTTACCGTTCTTGGCCTCCACAAATGAATTCCAGCCTTCGCCGGCAAGATGATCGGCGTTGTAGTCACTGAAAACCTGTTTGATGTTTTCCTTTAATATGTCGTCAAATTGCTTCATTGGCAGCTTTGGCAGGAGTAAAATTCTTTATATATAGTTCTCTCAGCATCTTCCTGGCCCTTGAAAGATTTGAACGCGAACCCGATTCTGAAATGCCGAGCATTTGTGCAATTTCGTCATGTGAATATCCTTCAATTTCAAAGAGGTTAAATGTGATCCTGTAATTCTCAGGGAGCTGCCCCAACAAAGAAATAATGTCAGCAGCAGATAGTTGTGATACTATCTCGGGTTCGATCATTTCTGTTGCACCGATATCGACCAGCGGTATATTTGAGGCATGCTTAACATTCCTGCGGTACCTGTCGATGGAAGAATTGACAACTATCTTTCCGTACCACGATTTGAAAGACCTGGTGGTGTCAAACTCTGATATTTTTTCCAGTACTTTCATGAAACTGTCATTCACTGTCTCCATCGCATCGCCCTCGTCGCAGGTGTATCTGACAGCCAGCGACATGGCAAAAGAAAAATATCGCCTGTAAAGAAGTTCCTGTGCCCGGGCATCTCCCTCTGAACATCGCCTGATAATTTCCAGGTCTGGTAATACCTGTTCATTCTTTTCCTCTTTCCTCATTACCGGCATCCTGATTATGCTGTATCAAAATAACTCAATCAGGATGATTTTATGATTATGTTATCCTAATAAATTTACCTGAAAATAAAGCCAAACTGTATTTCGATCCTGTTGAAATTTGTCACAAGCTCGGTGGTTGTATTCCTCCAGGTGCTATATGTTTCCGAACTAAGTCGCTGGTACCTGTACCCGATCTCTATGTTCACTGCACTACGGTTCCATGAATACAGTGTTATTCCTGAACCTGTATTGAACATAATCCCTCCGTCTGTCTCCCTGTAATAATCATACACCGATCTGCGGTTGCTGCAGGGAATACCATACCCGCTGCTCACCCTGAGATATGGCGATACCCTGGTCGTAAATGGATGGTACCTTATGTCGGCATAAACCGGCACTAGAAACAGGTCAAGCTCCTCTATCCCTGTTCCAAAACCGAAGCTCAGGCCGTTTTTCAGCTGGTATCCGTTTGAAAGTTTTATGCTCATATGCCCTGAATTGCCATCACTGCCATGACCGGCAAGAACCGATGCCGACAGGTTTATGAAATAACCGTGTTTGTCTGTCCGATAAATCAGCGAAGGCCTTCCTGTAGCAAGAACCTGTGACTTCTTCAGCACCAGCACCTGCGGTTTCTTCACCTTTAATACCAGGTAGCCGGAAGTATCCGAAAGGACTTTTCCGGCTATCATGGTCCCGTCATTCAGAACAACAGTTTCTGTTCTGCGATTTTGTGCAGGAACAATAATCGATATTGCCGTGAAGAGTGCTGCAAGAAAGATCCTGTCGGCTTTCATATTACTTTTTCTTCCCTGTAATGGTAATATGGCTTATCTGCCTGATATTGCCGGGATTGGAATAGTCGTACTGGTAAAGCCCCTCTTCGCCGATGAGCATCAGTATTCCATTCAAAGGGATAACATCGAAGGTGTCAAAATCGGGATAATGTGCAACCTGGCTCGTAATAATTGCCATTGGATCTGATTTGTCGTATATCTTAAGGCCTGCCGCACCATCACAAATAAAAAGAAGATTACCATCTACACCAAGCCCGTGAGGATTGAACAATGGATACGATTTCACCAGGTAAGGATTGCTGATCGATGAAATATCCACCACCTCAAGAAGATTCTGGCTGTTGGCACACCTGGTCCCGGAACGGAGCGTGATATAGGCATAGTTCCCGTCGACGACAACAGGATCGCAGGCAGTTACATGATCATACGAAGAAATCTGCTGTGGCTCTGATGCATTTGAGATATCATAGATGAGCATCCCGGTTGTGGTTCCGACAAAAAGCTTTTCATTTACCCTGTAAAGTGTTTCCATGTTTCTGGGAACCTGGATACTGTCTACCACGCTCATCGTTCCCGTATTATCCGTATCAACGCTCTTCAGCATACGCGGATGTGAGATCAGGTAAAGCATGTCATCGTTAAGCATGAACCTGGCCATGGAACCACCTGTGCCGGAACCGGAGGAGAGGCCGCTGGTTTTATTGCCGGCCGACATCATCATAAAATCTCCCCTGAAGATCCAGCTTTCTGAATACCCTTCCCCCGGCTTGCGCTCTTCTGTTACTCTCTTTACTTCCCAGTCAATTATCACACCCTTCGATCTGTCGACCATAGCATATGTATACCAGACATCTCCCTCGGGAACTACTTCAGGAAAAATATTTTCCAGCCGGCCTACTTCTCTTGGATTCTCCAGATCACTGATATCGATGGCTAAAAGGTCAATATAACTGTCGGCAAAAAGAATATTGCCCCTGATCGCCATGTCGACGTTGCCGAGAATTTTATAGAAAGCTATCTTTTCAGGATTGGCCGGATCGGAATTATCTATTACATGGATCCCTTTCCCGTATTCATTTACGAAAAGATAACCGTCCTTAAAATAGATCTTGCCTGGGGTTGTAATTTCGCAGGTGTCGCCCTTCGTAAAGCTTGAGCGGAATTCTGTAAACGGCATGTAAACAGGCACATTTGCCGTATAGGTTATTTTTTCCACGGTGTTATCCATGCAGCCTGTCAGGGAAGCTGCAATAACAAACAGCAGCAAAGTTATTTTAATCGGAGTTTTCATGTTTATGGTTTTATGTTACTGGTTTTTTATTATTACGCTGGCAGCTTAATTTTAAGAATGCTGAACTTTCTCTTGCAGGATGCTTCACGGGTTTATCACCTGGCCTATGAAAAGAAGTGTATTTGTTGTTCGTTCGCGTATGGCAAAAACGAATGATTTATCGATAACGAACAGAGAAGGCTGAGGCGGAAAGCTGGTAACCTGAATGCCTATTGTTGTTACTGCGGCGGCTTCCGTTCCCTCCTCATCAACATCTATAAAAGTGTTCTGCTTTACAAAACTTACATAGATCGACTCGTCGGATATTCCTGACAAGTTGGCCTGAAAGGGTATAAAAGCATCAACCATTCCCATAGCCTTAAGCTGATCGTTAAGTAGTGTCTCATAGGAGAATTTGAACTTCGGAATCTGAACGACCAGCTTGCCGAATTCATCGTTGGCATCAAATCCTGACGTAATTGAGCTCCATTCATCCGGGGTAAATGCAGGATAGAATGAGGCCAGGTTTCCTGCCGGTACAATTACTGTCATTGTGAAATTAGTCCTGCCGTATGGCAGTTCCACCGCTTTGTAATTGTTGCCGTACACGACTTTTGCTCCCACTTCGCTCCTCATTGTACTGATGCTTGTTTCTGAACCGCCATCGGGATAAAAAGGCCGGTTCTGAGTAGAGCTCTTATCGAACTGATAGCTCCAGTCGCCATTGAAATAAAGAGCATTCATTATGAACATTACGGCATCAGGAGATATGGCATCTAAAACTTTGGGAATTTTGCCGGAAGTGTTGTCGCTGGCCCAACTATTTATTGTTGTGAGTGCTGAGGGTGACGAAAAATCAAGCCCTCCTACAGTGGCTTTATAGTCATTGCTCATGGTTGCCAGAAAGGGCGGTTTTAAGCTGAAGCCGTTCCTGTAGAAAATTGCATTGGCAAGCGTGAACCTGACTTTCGGATCGGCATCAAGCAGCTGGACGACCAGGCTCTTATAAGCCTCATTTATGTCATCTATGTCCATTTCGGCCGGGTAATCGAGTGTCGCATGCAATTGTGTATATGTGTCGTTGGCACAGCCGTTCAGAAGCATGGTAAGCGCCGTGCTGGCACTTAAAGGCGATAGCATAAGATTACTGTTGTCCGTTTCGGTCACCCCAGTAAACAGTTCTATGCCGAAATTATTGCTGCTTTGTATAGCTGCCGGAGCTGCCTGGGTCAGGGTAAGCATTTTTGGCGTAAGATCGGGTTCTCCGCCTTGTTTCTCACAGGCAGTGTAAACTCCTGCAGCGGCCAGACATGACAATACTATGATTATTTTCTTCATATTTTTAATTTTAGAGTAAGAACTAACGGTTATTAAATGCCGGTTTTAAACTAATACGTAAAAAGAAGTGAAAACGCTGCAAAAAGATATTTTGTTCCTGTCAGGTTTTTAAGGGAAAAGTGAAATTTGCCAGGAAACAGTAACAGGAGTCAGAAAAACAACATTATGTAATACTTAAGGAAAGTTAAAATTATCTGTTTTTAAATTTTATTGGTTACATTTATCGCATCACGGTTGTTACCTTACAGAATAATAAATAATTACCTAACCAAAATCCTTAAACCAAAAATCACAGTTATGGCAGAGAAGTTATCCCGACTCAATTTTCTGAAGACAGCAGGCATTGCTGCTTCCGGAGTGGTACTCAGCAAGGGTGCTGCGGCACAGGCCGCTGTTCCTGAAATAGTTCCGGCAAGCGCCGTCGCCGGTACCGCCAGAAAAGTTAATCTTGCACTGATCGGTATCGCCAACCAGGGCGCCTCCGATGCAAGACAGTTCATCAACTCAGGCCTTGCGAACATTGTCGCTGTATGCGACGTCGACCTCGATTCAAAAGGATGCCAGGATATCATTAAATTGGTACCGAAAGCCAAACAGTTCCGCGATTTCAGGGTCATGTTCGATAAAATGGCAGGCGACATCGACGCTGTACAGGTGGCTATTCCTGACTTTGCACATTTCCCGGTTTGTATGGCAGCCATGCAGCTCGGAAAACATGTTTTTGTCGAGAAACCAATGACAAGAACATTCCTCGAAGCAGGGATCCTGGCAAAAATGGCAGAGAAAAATCCCAAGCTGGCAACACAGGTCGGCAACCAGGGACATTCAGGAGAACAGTATTTTCAGTTCAAAGCATGGAAAGATGCAGGAATTATTAAAGACGTCACTGCTGTAACAGCGTTTATGAACGGTACCCGCAGGTGGCACCCCTACGATCCTGAAATCAAAAAATTCCCGGAGCTTCAGCCATATCCGCAGGGAATGACAGACCAGGACTGGGATACATGGCTTACAACAGCTGCATGGCACGATTTCAATGAAAAATATCATCCCGGAAACTGGCGTGGATGGTATGATTTCGGACTTGGTGCCCTTGGCGACTGGGGTGCACACATACTCGATTCAATACATGAATTTCTCGACCTCGGACTTCCTTATGAGATCGATCCGGTACACGTTAAAAACCTCAATGATTATTTCTTCCCACTCGAAACAACACTAAAATTCCGCTTCCCCAGCCGTGAGGAGATGCCTCCTGTCGATATTACCTGGTACGATGGTGTTGCCAACCTTCCTCCTCTTCCGGAAGGATATGACACCGTTACCGCAACTGTCGACAACACCATTCCACCTCCGGGAGGTGTCCAGCAGCAGGCACCACAGCGGCCGCAGGGAAACCAGCCAAGAAGAGCGCAGTCTGGAAAGATCATCTACAGCAATGAGCTTACATTCAAGGGTGGTACACACTCGGCACCCCTGTTCATTATCCCTGAAGCAAAAGCAAAAGAGATGGCTCCAAAACTGCCGGTGGTTCCGGAAAGCCCGTCAAACCATTATGTCAATTATCTGAAAGCGTGCATGGGACAGGAGAAAACACGCTCTCCATTCCCTGTGTTTGCACCACTTGCACAGATTTTTTCTCTGGGAATCATTGCAATGCGACGCAATAAAAAACTGATCTTCAACCGCGAAACAATGGAGATCACCAATGATCCTTTTGCTAACTCGCTGCTCACCGACAGACCTCCGAGAAAAGGGTGGGAAAGTTTTTACACGATCTGATAGAAATAATATTTATACAGGATGCCGTCATTCTAGGCGGCATCCGTTTTTTTATCCCTGTCAGGAAACCGCTTGAAAAATGATACAATTATGGCGCGAAGAAAATGCATTCAGATCGTAAGAGGACAAAACGCTGTCGATGGCGCAGGCGTCAGGTTACGCAGAGTATTGGGAATCAGAACGGTAAAGGATTTTGATCCTTTCCTGATGCTCGACGGCTTCGACTCTTATGACCCCGATGATTATACCAGGGGCTTCCCATGGCATCCGCACAGGGGAATTGAAACTGTAACTTACCTTGTCGCCGGCAAAATTGAGCATGGCGACAGCCTGGGGAACAGTGGTGTGATAGGAAACCTTCAGTGCCAGTGGATGACTGCCGGTTCGGGAATAATCCACCAGGAAATGCCAAAAGCCTCGGAAAGAATGCTCGGTTGCCAGCTGTGGGTCAACCTGCCCCGTAAAGACAAAATGACGACTCCAGCCTATCGCGACATTCAGCAAAAGGACGTGGCTGTCGTGAAAGAAGAAAATGCGACAGTGAGGGTTTTGTCAGGAAGCTACAAAAACAAAAGGGGAGTCGTTAAGGGAGAATATGTTAAAGTACAGTACCTCGACGTTGAACTCAATCCCTCCGCCACCTGGAAATATAGCGAAACGACTAATGATCAGACACTCTTCATCTACCTGGTCGATGGCACCCTGGCCGCCGATGAAAGCCTCACTGTTTTCGAGGAAAAAGCATGTGCCATGCTGATGACCGCTTCAACAAACAACAGCTCGGATACCGACGAGGTCATACTTAAAGCCGGGCTGCAGGGAGCAAGGTTTTTACTCATAGCAGCCCATCCCCTGAGAGAGCCTGTGGCCTGGGGAGGACCAATTGTAATGAATACCGACGGGGAGCTTAAAGAGGCCTTCAGAGAACTCGACGAGGGAAGCTTTATAAAACATAAAAATCCTTTGGAATTGTAAAAAGCTATTTCAAAGCTTCACCTTCTGTTCCGACAAAAGTAATTATCCCGGTTCTGTTGCTTTCACGTATGAAGTCGCGGAGGCTCTTGCTTTTTATTTCTGAAAAGTCGCCGATAATTGAAAGCCTCATCCTGTAATTGGAGAATTTTTGTAATATCTCACCTGCCAGTTTTGTCTTCAAATCAAAAAAATCCGGATGCAGGGATTGTGAATATACAACCATCTTCCGGCAACCGTTAAGGCCGGCCTCAGCCATAATATCGAGAATATCGCCCGGCTCATTAATAATAACGCTCCCTGCACTTATCACAGCGATCTTCTCATCTGCCCCTGTTGTGTGGTATTCAATCATGATTATTTCTGTTTAACGGATAAATTTAAATAAAAAGTACAAAAATCTTAATCTGTTTTTACGATCATCATGATAACAGGTGTACTATATTTTCTTATATTTATTTTCATCTTCAAAAAGTACCTGGTATGAAAACTAAACTTTCTCTTCTGCTGATATTATCGATTATGGAGCTGAGCCTGCTTTCCGGACAGACAGGCAGGATCTATACAAATGCCGACTACGACCTTGCTGCTTCAAGGCTGTCGGTCAATGCAGGAAAGCTTATCGACAGAAATATCCGCCCTCAGTGGCTGCCCGACAACAGGGTATGGTATAAATCGCAGTCTGAAAACAGTGTTGAGTTCAGGCTCTTTAATCCTTCTTCCAGGAAATTTATCACAGCCCACAAAAAAAAAGAATTGTTCGACAAAGCCTCTTATTTACCACAGGAAGAAGAAACAAATTATAATGAGATCCCGTCCCCTGACGGCAGGTATGCGGCTTTTATCAGGGACTGGAACTTGTGGGTAAGAGAGATCGCTTCCGGCAGGGAGGTCCCCCTTACCAGCGACGGATCTGAAAATTTTGGCTATGCTACCGATAATGCCGGATGGAAACACAGCGACAGGCCCGTGCTGAGCTGGTCGCCCGATTCAAGAAAGATTGCAACTTTCCGCCAGGACCAGCGACATGTGAGCGATATGTTCCTGGTTAAAACACAAGTCGGAGAACCCGAACTCGAAACATGGAAATATCCGCTTCCCGGCGATTCAGACATCATCCGTATTTACAGGATCATTATCGACCTTAATAGTGAACCAGCCCGCATCATTAAGCTCAGGATGAACAGCGATGCACGCCGCGGAACACTATGTGACGATATCTCCTGCGAAGGTGGATTCGACGATATCGCCTGGAGCGACGACAGCAGAAAACTAATCTTTGTGTCGACAAGCCGCGACCATAAACAGGAAAACGTCAGGTGCGCTGATTGTGAAACAGGTGAAGTAAAGGATGTCTTCAGCGAAACAGTATCAACACAATATGAATCAGGGCAGGGAACTATTAACTGGCGATACCTGTCTGCGACAAATGAAATAATATGGTACTCCGAAAGAAGCGACTGGGGACACCTATACTTGTACGATTCCGGGACAGGCTCGCTTAAGAACCAGATAACAACAGGAAGCTTTGTGGTAAGGGAATTGCTGAAGGTCGACACAAAAAACAGGGTTCTTTACTTCATCGGAAGCGGGAAGGAGGCAAATACGAATCCATATTTCAGATTCCTGTACCGCGTGGATTTCAGCGGAAAAAACTTCACCCTTCTCTCACCTGGTCCGGGCGATCACTCAGTCTCTTTTTCTCCTGACGGGAACTATTTTATCGATACATGGTCAACACCCGATACTCCGCCGGTTCATGAAGTGAGGACAATAAAGGGGAAGCTGGTGGCAGAACTGGAAAGAACAGACATCTCAAGGCTAAAAGCATCTGGGTGGATTGCCCCGGTTAATTTCACAGTCCGGTCCGCTGATAACAGGTGGGACCTGTATGGCCTGCTGTTCCCGCCTGCCGGCCTTCTGCCTTCAGAAAAATATCCTGTCATAATAAATATTTATCCCGGGCCGCAGGGAGGAAGCGTCGGCTCCTGGAGCTTCAGCCCGGCAAGATCCGATTGCAACGCCCTGGCAGAACTGGGATTTGCAGTAATAATGCTGGAAGGAAGCTGTAATCCAAACAGATCTAAATCGTTTCATGATGCATGTTACGGCAATATGGCCGAAAACACCCTCAACGATCATGTTTCGGGATTGAAGCAACTTGCCGGAAAATACCAGTATCTCGACCTGGAGAGAGTGGGAATATGGGGACATTCGGGAGGAGGATTTGCTACTACCGCCGCAATGTTCAGGTTCCCGGATTTCTTTAAAGTAGGAATCTCTGAATCGGGAAACCACGATAACAGAAACTATGAAGACGACTGGGGAGAGAGATATATCGGACTTGAAATTAAGGACAATAAAGGCTTGTCAAACTATGAACAGCAGGCAAACCAGGTTCATGCTGCAAACCTTAAAGGTAAGCTGCTCCTGGTCCATGGAGGCATGGATGACAATGTGCCTCCGTATAACACTTACCTTGTGGTTGATGCTCTCGTAAAAGCAAATAAGGATTTTGACCTGCTTATCTTCCCAAACGCAAGGCATGGTTATGGCGCCGACAGTTATTATATGACACGAAAACGGTGGGACTATTTTGTAACCAATCTGATGAAAGGGGTGCCCCCCCGGGAATACCTTCTGAAACCATCTCCTGATCAGCGAAACAATCTGGGAGAATAATTTTAAACTGCCTCTGATAAGCGATTTTCCATAAAAAATCCGGACGCTCTCCTGAAAACTGTGTCGAACGCCTTATCTACCTTTGAGGAAGAAGTTCCGGTTATAACAGGAAAGGGATTTTCATGGGTATATATATATTCAAAATCAAGAACTTCGACTCTGCATTTATTCCCGATAGTCTCAACGATCCCCGGCGCGGGTATTACCCTGTCCCTGGCAAGGGCTATCGAGAAAAGCTGATCTTTCAGCCGGGCAAGCGCTTTATCCCTTTCGTCCCGGAATCTTCCGAATCCTATCATGGCCCTGAATGCCAGTCCTATATTCCCTGAAGAAAGAGACGTCAGCACGCTTTTTCGGTTTCTGATCTCCTCTTCAAAGCTGTCGCGGTAAAAACTATAAAGCTTTTCATAGGCAAGACGGTCCATTATATACTTCGACTCGCCATACATGCTGCTGAACACCGATCCTCCGCAAAACATAAATAATCTGGAATGCGTAAACAATCCTTCAGGATCTGCCATCATCATTATCTCTGCCATGAAAGCGCCGATCGAATACGCAAAAATGTCTATCGTGTCGCAGGAAGGTACAACCGGATGGTTGCCGTTTTTTATCTGTTTTGTCAGCTTAACAAGATCACTTATTGTCTGGTACCCCGATTTAAGGAACCTCCGGGGGTCGTCGTGGAGCCTGTTGCTCAGGGCTATGTTCGCATAGCTTGAGCTTCTGACTTCACCCCGGACTGCTGTTTTTTCAATGAGCAGCCTGAGCATCGTTCGTGGATCTTTCCACGATACTGGTGAACGGTTTATATGAAACGATATCGGGAACATGATAACATAACTCCCTGTTGCTTCCGACAGATACCCGGCCCATGTAAGATATTTGTTCCAGCTTCGCTCATTCAGCCCATGTAGCAAAAATATCACCTTCCTGCTGCCGGGTGAAGCCGGCACAAAAACAGGATAAGAAAAGGAAATGTTTTCACTGATCGAGAAATCACTGCCGCTGAAAAGATCCCTTGAAAGAACATCAGAGACAAATCCTGTATTGATTATTCTTATTCCGGTTCCCGGAACAATGGTTTCTTCACTGTCGGAACTGAAAAGTGACATCAGTTTTTCCTGTTCTTTCGTATAACCCATTTATACCTGTTTCAATGATTTCCTGGCACAAAGGAATCTCTGCTTTCTGACGACTGCAAAAAAATGTGCCGGGGGAAGCCGGCTTGTGACGAAAATCAGGAATGTGTGACGAATTTGTCAATTGTGTGACGAAAATCTTCGACACATAACGAATGTAAGATGTCAATAATTCACCTGTCGGAATAAAAAACTTATTTTTGTGTTTCCTTAAAAAATTCAGATGCCCGATTTTCAGAAACCGATAGCACCATATCTCATTGAAAAGAAGAATATCGTAAGCCTGATCCTTTTCACGGCCCTTTTTGCACTCGTTTTCATCAATATTTATGCTCCTTTTGGTTCTGACAAGTGGTTCGACCTCACAGAACTTCAGTTTTTCACATTCTCCAGCCTGGTCATTCTCCTGGGAGTGCTGGTCGTAGTAATAAGCCGGATACTGATGTACCTGGTCTGCAAGAAGAAAATAATAACACTGATCCAGTTTCTTCTCTGGATTGCTGCCGAGATAATCGCCATGTCGCTCTTCTATGCTCTGTTTGAGAAGTTTGCTCTTAATGACAAGAGAGCTTTTACATATCTTGTCCAGATAACAGCCAGGAACACTGCCCTCGTTCTGCTTCTCCCATATTCTGTAGCATGGCTCTTCCTTTCCTGGCGCGACAAAAAGGAACAGATCAGGATACTTGCCGAAGGACACTCTTCGTCCGACGCCACTCCTGATATGATTTCATTCTATGACGACAAATCAGTCCTGAAATTTTCTGTAAAAAAAGAGAGCCTGATCTATCTTGAAGCCTCTGAAAACTATATTACCATCTGCTATCTCAATAAAGGCAGGGTGTCAAAATACCTGCTCCGTGCCACTATGAAGAAGATGGAGGAAAATTTTGCCGGTACTGGCATTATCCGCTGCCACAGGTCGTACATGGTGAATTCCGAAAAAGTTAAGGTAATCCGGAAAGATAAGGAGGGCCTGAAGCTTGAACTCGACAATCCTGACGTAATGGATGTTCCTCTTTCAAAAACCTATGTGGGTAATGTGATGCAGAACTTCCTTAAGTACAGCGATGGCAGCGATCAATGAACATTTTCCTGTTTTACCGGTTAACATGACAATACCAATAATAAATATATTAAAATGAACAATGCGATAATCCTTCGTCCCCTGGGACGCACCGATATGATGGTCACTCCGATAGGCCTTGGATGCTGGCAATTCAGCAAGCAGAATAATTTTGTTGGAAAGTTCTGGCCTGTTCTCGACAATGATACTGTCAATAAAATAGTTACTCTTTCACTCGAGGGTGGAATCAACTGGTTTGACACTGCTGAAGTATATGGTAACGGAGCCTCCGAGAAGGCTTTATCAGAGGCCCTTCTGAAAGCAGGTAAAAAGCCGGGCGATGTTCTTGTAGCAACAAAATGGTGGCCCGGAATGAGGTTTGCTTCCAGCATCGGGAAAACAATAAATGACAGGGTAAGCTCCCTCTCGCCTTTCCCCATTGACCTTCATCAGGTTCATCAGTCAATAGGTTTCTCCGGTGCTGCAAAGGAAATGGAAGAAATGGCTCTTCTTTATGAAAAGAAACTCATAAAACACATTGGTGTAAGCAACCACCAGGAGTCGAGGATGAGAAAAGCCTGGGAAACACTCGGGAAAAAGAACATACCCCTGGCAACAAACCAGATGCCATACAGCCTCCTCAACCGAAAGATAGAATCAAACGGAGTTATGTCTGCTGCTAAAGAGCTGGGAATTACCATTATCGCTTACTCTCCTCTTGCCCAGGGTCTCCTGACAGGAAAATTCCATGATAATCCCGGATTGCTTAATAATATAGGTTACCGGAAATACATGCCGAATTTCAGCCGCAAAGGAATGGAAAAGAGCCTGCCGGTTATAAAGCTTGTCAAAGAGCTTGCTGAAAAGTATAATGTTTCAACTTCACAGATCGCCCTTAACTGGCTTATAAATTTCAGCGGAAATACAGTGGTTGCAATCCCGGGAGCCACAAAAGAGTCTCACGTAAAAGAGAATACCGGAGCCATGACCTTCCGTCTTTCTGAAGAAGACATGGATCGCCTCGACAAGGTCAGCGCCATTTTCAAATAGTATTTTACCGGATAATATTCGCTCTATGTCAAAACTGTTTTCTCCTCTGACAATCGGAGATGTTACACTGAAGAACAGGATTGCCATGTCGCCCATGTGCCAGTATTCAGCAAAAGACGGATTTACAAACGACTGGCATATTGTACATTACGGAACCAGGGCTGCCGGAGGTGCCGGATTGATAATTGTGGAAGCGACAGCTGTATCTCCCGAAGGAAGAATAACTCCCGGCGACCTGGGATTATGGTCAGATGAACATATTCCGGGGCTTAAAAGAATTACTGATTTTATCCATAGCCGTGGCTCGGTTGCGGGCATACAGCTTGCACATGCCGGCCGCAAAGCTTCCTGCTCAATGCCCGTGGCCGGTGGCAAACAGCTTGATGAGTCCGCTGGCGGATGGCAGACTCTGGCTCCTTCCCCTGTTCCATTTATGAAAGGAGAAAGGATACCCCGGGAGCTCAATAAACAGGAATTAAAGACCATTATCGAACGATTCAGTATGGCTGCGCGCCACGCCCTCGAGGCAGGAATCGATGTAATTGAAATTCACAGTGCACATGGGTATCTGCTCCAGGAATTCCTCTCACCACTGAGCAATTTCAGGAGTGACGAATATGGGGGCTCGTTTGAAAACAGGATCAGGTTACTCCTTGAAGTCGCTACTGCAGTCAGGAGTGTCTGGCCGGCGCCAAAACCATTATTTGTGCGTATATCTTCAACTGAATGGACCGCCGGTGGCTGGACTCCTGAAGAAAGCATTAAACTTGCCGCTGTGCTAAAAGAATCAGGCGTTGACCTTATCGACTGTTCTTCGGGAGGTAATATTCATAATGCCATTATCCCGGCAGCTCCCGGATACCAGGTTCCGTTCTCTGAAGCAATAAAAAAAACGGGCATACTCACCTCAGCCGTAGGATTAATTACTAATGCCGCCCAGGCTGAAACGATCCTCCAGGAAGGAAAAGCAGATCTTGTACTCTTCGGAAGAGAGATCCTCAGAAATCCTTATTTCCCTCTTCTGGCAGCAAAAGAGCTGGGAGAAGATATCATGTGGCCTCTGCAGTATCTGAGGGCAAAATAATTGAAACAGGAAAGGATTGTTTAAATTAGGCGTATGAAACCAAAGAATCATACATGCCAATAAACGACGCTTTCCCTCTTCTTGAAAAAAGCATTTTCACCGCGCTTGAAACCTATGCAAATGTTCACCGCGGAAGCGGGCAGAAATCAGTCATTACAACGTTTCTCTACGAAGAAGCCAGGAATATAGTTCTTGAATATTTTGGGCTAGACAAAAAACGTTATGAAGTCATTTTTTGTTCTTCCAGGAACGCTTCTGCTATTGAAAGAAAAACCGGCAGCAGGAAATGTCATAAAATATCTGGAAGCGAAATTGGTCTGCCTATTGGGACCACAGCGCTGGCTGTAAAGAAAAGTGCTCTTCCGGGAGGTGTCCCTGGGCAACAAGGAGGAGGAACCACTGTTCTGGTGGCGCCGGACTGGGTGGTCTGGGCAGATGCTCCTGACAGGTTTGAAGCCGGGACACCTGCAATAATAAATGTGATTACCCTGGCAAGAGCTCTCCGGCTGATAACAGAATACGGAAAGGATATTTTCAAAACGCCAGCCGGGAATCATGCAACAATATCAGAAATACTCTATAATGATGATTTCACTGATTTACAGGGGAAATTGCTTCTTGAAGCTTTAAGAAAAACAATGATAGGCCGGAATATTATTGTCCCTGTGACCTCAGGTACAAAGAATTTTATAAATCTCGACAATGCCGCAAGCACCCCTTCTTTTCTTCCTGTCTGGAATGCTGTACGACTCGTATTGCATCAGCCCGAAAAAATACAGCTTGAAGTTGTAACAGAAACAAAGAAAATATGTTCCGGCTTCCTTGGCGCTCCCCAGGATACTTACGATTTTATTTTTACATCAAACACTACAGAGTCAATCAATATAGCCGCTGAGAGCCTGGCTCTTGAGCCTGACAAAAATTTTGAAAAAGTTATCGTTACCTCTTTGTCGGAACATAATTCAAATGATCTTCCCTGGAGGAATATAAAACATTCTTCAATAATCAGGCTGCCTGTGGACGCAGAAGGATTTATAAATCCGGGTATGCTTGAAACCCTCCTTTGTGATTACAATGAAAAAAAGATTCATGGCGATAAAAAGATTGTTCTGGTGACTATTTGCGGCGCATCAAATGTTTTGGGGACATTCAATGACCTTGAGAAGATAAGCGAAATCGTTCATAAATATAATACCCGCCTCCTTGTCGATGCCGCACAGATGGTTGCCCACCATAAAATCGAAATGGGAAAGCTGGGTATAGACTGCCTGGCCTTTTCAGCACATAAGGCATACGCTCCATTCGGAACAGGTGTTCTCGTTTGCAAAAAGGGATTTCTCTGTTTCGATGATCAGGAGATGTCTTTAATTAAATCATCGGGAGAAAAAAACCGGGCCGGAATAGCGGCACTGGGGAAGACATTGTTGCTGCTGCAACGTATCGGCATGGACATGATCAGGAATGAGATGTCGGATCTTACTGCCCGTGCTCTAAGCGGTCTCCGGGAAATCCCCGGAATAACCCTCTATGGAATAAATAAAACAGATTCTCCCTCTTTTTCACAAAAAGGGGGAGTCATCGTATTCAATCTCAAAGATAAATTTGCCAATATAGTAGCCAGAGAACTGGCTGAAAAAGAAGGCATCGGTGTTCGTTACGGATGCCATTGTGCACATCTTATCATTAAGAATCTGGTAGGAGTCGGTCCGCGTTTGTCACGATTCCAGCACATTATTGCCACTCTGTTCAGAAGCGTTAAATTCCCGGGGCTTACAAGGATAAGCATAGGAATAGGCAATGAACCGGAGGATATTGAAATTTTACTGAGATCTGTCGCAGGAATCGCCGGATCATCTGTAATAAAGAAAGACACATCCCTGAAGCCCAGGATAATTCAGCTTGCGAAAAAGATTTCAGAAAAGGTTTACACTGGATCCTGATCTCACTTCAGAAAATCATCATAATATCCGGCCATCTTCTCAAACAGGTGTACCCGCGCCCGTCCTGACATGTTATGACCGGCCCCGGGATAAACAAAATAATCAACCTGCTTACCCTGCCTGATGCATTCGTCGAGAAAAGCAAGACTATTCTGCCATACAACCGTTGGATCGGCAGTACCATGTATTAAAAGAAGCTTACCGCTGAGGCTGCCGGCATAGTTTAAAAGGGATGATCTTGAATACCCGTCACTATTCTCCATCGGTGTATCCATGTATCTCTCACCATACATGACTTCATACCATTTCCAGTCAATCACGGGGCCTCCGGCAACGGCAACTTTAAAAACGCCGGGATTGCGAAGCATCAACGAAACGGTCATAAAACCGCCATAGCTCCAGCCGTTCACACCTATCCTCGCAGCATCGACATAATTGAGTGATTTAAGGTATTTTACACCTGCCATCTGATCAGCCATCTCCTTTTCACCCAGCTGCCTGTGAATAATGCTCTCAAACTGAAATCCACGATTTGCAGAACCTCTGTTATCGACCGAAAAAACCACATATCCCTTCTGGGCAAGATAGTTGAGGAAAAACCCTGCTCCGCCTGTCCACGATTTGTTTATCAGTTGTGCATGGGGCCCGCCATAAACATAAATTATTACCGGATATTTCTTCGACGGATCAAAATTAACAGGTTTGATAAGGCGGCACCAGAGATCAGTTACACCATCATCGGCCTTGATTTTAAAGATCGCCATTTCTCCAGTCTTATAATCTTTATATGGATTTGCATCTTCTTTTAGCACCGCCAGTCTTTCTCCTTTCCGGTCTATCAGGTAATAACCCATGGCCATCTGGATGCTGCTCAGAATATCAATGAAATAATTCATGTCCGCAGAATTACGAAGAGAGTGCACTCCTTCGCCCGAAGTGATCTTTTCGGTCTTTCCGGTTTTCACTTCTGTCCTGTAAAGGTGAATTTCAAGCGGACTCACTGCGGTCGATTCGTAAAATACCGAATTAGCCTGTGCATCAAATCCGATAAGATTAACCACCTCCCACTCTCCTTTTGTAAGCTGCTTTATTAATGTTCCTTCTGTATCATACAGGTAAATATGGTTCCAGCCGTCGCGCCGGCTAAGCCATACAAACTTTGAAGGATCGTTCTTCAGGAAGTATAGCCCGTGCATCGGTTCTACATACCTGTCATTCTTCTCTTCAAACAATGTTTTGACAAGCCTTCCCGTAATTGCGTCATATTTATTAAGCAGGAGATGTTTTTGCCCCCTGTTAAGTATCCCGGCATAAATGTATTTGCATGAAGGATCCCAGGTTACGGAGGTTATATATTGGTTCTCCTGACCCGCGGTCTGCAGATATGTGATCTCGTTAAAGCGCGGATTGAATATCCCCAGGGATACTTTCTCGCTTTTCATTCCTGCCATCGGATATTTCATCGGGGCTTCGGTCGCTATCCTTCCATTTATATCAACCTGCGGATAATCAGAAACTTCGGTCTGGTCTGTCCTGTAAAATGCGAGAAGCTCACCGTTTGGAGACCAGTAAAAGCCATCATTGATGCCGAATTCATTCCGCGAAGGAGTTTGTCCATACACTATATTTTCATTCTTTTCTGCGGAAACAGGGATATTTTCCCCGTCAATCGCCACAAAAAGGTTATTCTTTACCGTATAAGCCACGTGCAGCTTCTCTTCATCTGTCTTCCTGTTCTCCCCATCCTTATTAAACGAGTTTACCTTCTGAATTCCGGACCTGGAAAAATCATACAGGAAAACAGCCTCTTCCGTAAGAAAATAAAACCTGTTGTCATCCATCCATGTTATTGCGGGGAAAGCCCTGAGCTCTTCCTGCTTTACCTCTCTCATTTTCGAATTGAGGATTTTCAGATTCAGGATAGTGTCAGCTGTTCCGGGTGATGCCGCAGTTTTTTGAACAAGGCTGTTGTTTTCAGTCCATGTGAATGCATTCATGTCGCCCCTCCACGATAATCCGGTTATCCCTTTGGGTGTAAGCTGGCGGTTCAGGTAATCACCTGCTGTGAAGAGCTTGTCCTGGGAAAAAAGAGTCATCTGTCCGCAGATCAGAAACAAAATGGCTGATACAGAAATTCTTGTTTTCATAAAAATGAATTTGCTCAAAAATAGGATTTTTTATGCAAGCGATTACATTTACCTTACAGCCTGCCCCTTAAGGTAAATGCCGATCTGCCCCGGCGACTGGGTCCAGATAGCTTCTTTCGATTTACGGTGGTAGGTTGTTCCGGTGAAAAATTGTGTCAGAAATAATAATTTACCTTCGCCAAGGTCCTTGAAAAGTTCAAGAGATATGATTGTCTGCCCTTCAAGGTAGATATAATGTTGCGACAGATCCAGAGTCACCGGTTCTTTTATATTTTTTCCTGAAAATGACAGGTATACCGGTTTTATAAGTTTGTTTTCCCACTCCTCCTGTTCGTTCAACCGGTATACATTCAGCCTGTAGGTTACCGAATCATAAGTGCAGATACCGACATTAAGGCTGATATCTCTTACCCTGATCTTCTTCTTAACATTGATCTTTATGCCCAGCTCTGATCCCAGGGTATTGTCAGAAAAGCCCGACCGGAGGGCATTGGACAATACAGGAGTTCCAAGTATTATTTCTCTTCCCCTCGGTGAAACGATCCTTAGTTCAGGAAGTTCATAGATCCTGGGCTTCAGAAATACTTTTCCGGAAGGATCCTCCAGGAGAGTACTTGCCGTTACAATTTTTGATTCGTAACCGATCATGGAAAAACGCAATGAATCATCGGCCTCAAGCTCCGCAAACCCAAGAATGAAGCGTCCCGAATCATCTGTAACGGTACCTGTGTTTTTGCCAACAATCCCTATATTAACATATCCCACTCCCCTGGATGAGCCCTCTTCAAGAACCTGAAAAACAACAGGTTGTCCTGCCAGCCGGAATGCCATCAACATAACAAAAACAAGAAGCCCTGCTTTTTTTATTCTTAAATGGCTCTTCGGGTATCTGATCATTGTTGAAACCTGTTTGAGATTCTGCAGGAGGTAAATATGCACGTTTAAAATTAAAAAGAAATCAGTTAGCTGAAAAACGGCTAACTGATCTCATAAACTTGCTATGACAAATTAATTGGTGCCCTTCCAGTTGAAGGAGATTGCTCTCTTAACACCGTCTTTTTCCACATTTATGCGGAAATGCTGTTCAATCTTTGTTTTATCAAGACTGTGGTCGTGGTAAAATTTGATGATTTCCCTGTTCCCGGTAATTTTCCAGTCTTTATACTGGCTGTTAAGGAACTTTTCCATTACATCTTTGGGTATTGAAGTGTCTTTCAACAACTCCCGGGTCTCAACAAGCTCACCCTTGTTTGTATAAACAGCCCAGAGTTCTGTCCCCTTGTCTGTCTTCATGGTAACTTCATAACGGTCAAGAACGACGTCTTCTGCGCCGATATCATATACCCATCCATACTCTTTAAGAGCATACGGAAACTTTGACCAGGTAAGAGGATTGTTCTTGTCGAACTGTGTCCTGACTGCCTCAACAACAGGTGCGGGCACCTGGTCTTTAGTAAGCATTGCCGTGATAACAGGCTCACGGTCGCCGTTGAAATAATCATGCGAAACCTGAGCATCTGCACCAATAGTGAATGCTGCTGCTGCTATAATTCCAAATAATAACCTTTTCATAATTCTGAACATTTTAATTAACGCTTTTAAGTTCATAATAAACCATTACGAACATCAAACAAGCGAACCGGTTAAAATGTTCATTTTGACTTTCCCGGACCGGTGAGAATATTCATCCGCTTCCCTGCTTCGGGCAATTCAAGGCTAAAAAATAAAAATTACCGGATTTCTGATTTTTACTTTAATTAATTTTCCTGTTATCTGACCGTGCTGTTTTCAAGAAGGATTCTAAGTTGTTTTTTTGTCAGTTCATCGTCCGGCTTTAACAGCAGTACCTGCATGTAATCATTTATGGCCCCCTCAATGTCGCCCATCTGAATCAGTGCAAATGCTCTGTTGTGATAATACATGTCATTCCTTTTATTAATTGATATAAGACGGTCAAGGTCACTTTTTGCCTCAGCATAATTCCCCGTCTCAAGATAAAGTACACTTCTGTTACTGAGTATTTCCAACTCAAATTCCGGTCCATATTGAAGAGCTAAATTATAATTTTCAATTGCCTCTTCTTTTTTATTCAGCTGATCCAATATCATTCCCCTGTTATAGTATGACTTCCCCTTTCCTGGATCAATTGAAATAGCAACATTCAGATAATTAAGTGCGTTTTTCAAATCACCTCTTGATACACAAATAATCCCCATCCCCTCGAAAACATCTGCACTTCTTGTGCCAGCTTTAATTGCTGCTTTAAAATCAACCAGCGCCTTGTCTTCATATTTATTCTTCTCACTAATGGTTTTTGCATGAGAAGACAACATATAATAATATTTCCCCCTTGCTCTGTGTGCCAGTTCGTTATCCGGATATTTCTCAATAACCCTTGACCATAACGTATCCGAATCGTGCCAGACATCTACCTGCTGCCGGGTCAGGAAAATCATGGTAATAATAAAAATTACGGCCAGCATGATATATATCTTTCTGACTTTTTGAGAAGATAGGGCAATTAGCGATGCCGGGATAAATGCAAATCCGATATAAGGCAGATAAGTGTACCTTTCTGCCATCATGAATGTCCCTACTCCAATGAATTGAAGAACAAAGATTATTGTTACAAGATAAAAACCCAGGCCGAAGAAGTATAGCTTTGTTTTTTTTACAGACCAAATCGTTGCGATCGCAAGAAGGATTATCCCCGACAGAGAAATCCAAAGTTTAGCTGAAAAGGGGCCGGTTGTAATTTCATGTAATGGAGGATATGGATATAGAATGCTGAGATCAAAAGGAAAAAAGAATTTAAATATATATGAAAAGAATCCATAACTGGCAATCTGTAGTTTTTGATGCAGAGTAAACGGGCCAACAATATTTACTACATCACGAGAATCTTTGACGAGATAAAGTGTACCAAAAAAATCCCCGCCGTTCTGAATATGAATAGCTAATGATCCAAAAAATATCGATACTGCAAAAAATGGAATTAATATAAATATATTATTTGACCTTATTGATTTAAAGAGTTTTCTATAAATTGTCTTCTCTCCTTCGGTATCTGACATCAGAAAGTCTATCAGAAGAAGCATTACCGGAAATACAACTGCCATGGCTTTAGAAAGACATGAAAAAACAAAAAGAATAAACGTTAAGCATAGCCAGATATATCTGTATTTCCCATTTTTCTTATAAATCATATATGATATTAATCCTGCCAGGAAGAAAAAACTGTAAAGAACGTCTTTGCGTTCAGAAACCCATGCAACAGATTCAACATGCATCGGATGTACTCCAAAAATTGCAGCAACAAGAAAGGAAATTAGTATGTTCTTATTGCTTAATTTGAAAATCAGTATTAAAACAAGAATTGTATTTAATAGATGAAGTATAACATTGCCTGTTATAAAGGGCCTGGCAGAAATTCCATTAGGACATTGACTGCACGTATTGTCATTAATGCCCATTGACAGGATAGTTAACGGATGGTAATTTAAAGAAATAACAGTCCTGAAATAATCCTTAAGTGACGCTTTCTCATGATTAATAACTAAATCATTATTAATTACATACTCATTATCATCCCAGCCAACGAAATTATTGTTGAATGAACCCTGATAAGCAATCAGAACAATAATTGTCAGCATCATGACTGCCAATAATTGCTGGTGTATCTTATTATTTTTAAGATTTGTCCTCATAGTTTGCTATAATCCTGCTAAATTTCCGGCAGTACTCAATATTTATAACAAAATTAAAATATTATTGACGTATCGGGTTAATTGCCATTTTATTAATGAGATTTACTATTTTTGAAAAAGCCACCTTTCTCATTTTTATAACCATGAACAAATATATTCTTTTAATAATCATTGCCATAATGACAATGACAGCAGCTGAGGCCCAGACACAGAGATCTGGTCCTCAAACCGGCACATTTAAGTTTTCCGATATCCGCTGGCGCGACATGTGTGTTCTGCCCGACCCTTCATCCCAGACTTATTACATTGTCGGCCCTGGAGGAAGAGGCGTAAGGGCATATACAAGCAAAGATCTTGTGAACTGGACCGGCCCGCAGATGATCTACAATGCACCACAGGACGTGTGGGGAAACATCCCCATCGTCAGCATCTGGGCGCCTGAAATGCATTTCTATAAAGGTAAATACTATCTGTTCCTGACTTTCGACAGCCGAAACCAGTTTGCAGAACAGTGGAGAAACTGGCTGCCACGGGTTACAAGAGGCTCACAAATCCTTGTTTCCGATTCTCCCACAGGACCTTTTTCAGCGTTTCAGAAACAATCAACGTTGCCTCCCGATATGATGACCCTCGATGGCACCCTGTGGGTCGAAGATGGCATTCCCTATATGGTCTATTGTCATGAATGGGTTCAGATATCCGACGGTGCGGTGGGCTATGTACAGCTTAAGGACGATCTTTCAGAAATTGCCGGCGAACCAAAAAATCTGTTCCGTGGAAGCCAGGCGCCCTGGGGAAAAATCAGCGAGACACACGGTTGTTACGTTACCGACGGGCCTTACCTGTATAAAGGAAAAACAGGTAAATTGTATATGATCTGGACAAGTGGAGGCATTAAAGGAAATTCTCTCGGAATAGCTATCTCAGACTCCGGAAAGCTTGCAGGACCATGGCGGCAGCAAAAAGAGGCTGTTTACATTGAAAACGGCGGACATGGAATGCTCTTTAAAACTTTCGAAGGTAAGCTGATGATGATACTTCACTCACCATATAACGGAGATACACGACCACATCTGTTCGAAATGGAAGATACCGGTGAGACACTCAGGATCATAAAAGAATTCACCGGAAACTAGTAATGAAGCTCACCATTCTGATGCCTGCCCTCAACGAAGAGGAATCGATCATAAAAACAATAGAAATGATCCCTCTTGAAATTCTGAAAAATTCGGGATTCGAAACAGATATTCTAATCGTCGACGGGGGAAGCACAGATAAAACTGTTTACCTTGCTCTTTCTGCCGGGGCCAGAGTGGTTCATTCGCCACGCGGATATGGCCGCCAGTATAAAAAAGGCTTCATGGAAGCACGAGGTGACCTGATTGTTACCGCCGATTCCGATTGCAGCTATCCCATGGAAGAGATCCCCGGGCTGCTGAAAACACTCAGAGATAACAGACTCGACTTCATAAGCACTAACAGGTTTGCCCAAATGGAAAAGGACTCCATGTTCTTTCTCAATAAAACAGGCAACAGAATACTTACTTTTTTGACAAACCTTCTTTTTAATATAAAAATCAAAGACTCCCAAAGCGGGATGTGGATTTTCAGAAAAGAAATACTCCCGGAACTCAATCTTCATGGAAACGGAATGTCGCTGAGCCAGGAAATAAAAATCAGGGCTTTCAGCAAGTTCAGAACCCTCGAAGTCGATTCATCATACAGAAAAAGAATCGGGAAAGTTAAGCTTAGAATGTTTATCGACGGTTTTGATAACCTGTATAACTTATTTAAAATGAGGATCCTGGGATGAGAATGCTAATTGTTAATCCTCCTGCATACAAAAATCTTGATTTCATCCGCGAAGGACGGTGTATGCAGACAAAATCATCCTGGGCAGCCCTCTGGATGCCCCTTTCACTATGTTATGTCGCAGCGATCCTCAGGAATGATAATCATGTTGTAAAGCTTGTTGATTGTATTGCTGAAAAAACAGATTTAAAAAATCTCACAGGGCTGGCAGCCGGTTTTAAACCCGATATTGTCATTCTCAATACGGCAATTCCCTCCATCAGGGGCGACATGCTTGCAGGCGCCGAAATAAAGCGGGTCCTGCCTGCGACTATAATTGTAGTCATAGGTGTATTCCCTTCTATATATGACAAAATCATACTTGAAGAATTCCCTTCAGCAGATTTTGCTATTACTGATGAACCGGAATGGGTCATCGGTAAGCTTATCAATTCGATAGAAGCCAGCTCCCCGGTGTCTGAGATCAAAGGCGTAATCTATAGGGACGGCTCTAATATTGTCGTGAATGAACGGCAGAACCTTTCCGGAAATAATCCCGACGACCTGCCCTTCCCGGCACGCGACCTTATTAACAACGATGCATACAGGCTCCCGACAAATGGTGAAAAATTCACACTGCTGAGCGTCGGCAGGGGCTGCCCCGAAAAATGCATCTATTGCATCGCAAACCTTTATTACGGACACCGCTTCAGGAAAAGATCTGTTGATAAGGTGATTGAAGAAATAGAGGAGTGTGTCACCAGGCACAAAATACGAAGCTTCCTTTTCTGGGGAGAATCATTCACAGCCGATCCTGCATACGGAGAGAAAATCTGCGACGAGATCATCAGAAGAAAAATTAATATTTCCTGGTCCACAACCTCACGGGTCGATACGCTCAACCCTGTACTCCTCGGTAAAATGAAAAACGCCGGGTGTATCCTGCTCGGGCTGGGAATAGAATCATACGACCAGGGTGTCCTCGACAATGCCGGTAAAAGAATAACAACCGGACAGATCGATGCTGCAGTGTCGATGCTTAAAAAAGCCGGAATAAATTCCATGGGCCATTTTGTTTTCGGCCTTCCCGGCGATACCCGCGAGACCTCGGAAAAAACTATAAAATTTGCTCTGCGGAATGTCGACTTTGCACAATTTTATTGCGCTATCCCATATCCGAAGACAAAACTCGGACAGATGGCTTCGGAGTCAGGCTGGATAGTAGATCATGATTTTGATGACCTCGATTTTACCTCTTCAGTGATGGGAAATGAATCCATGACGGCCGTTGAAATCAAAAATATACGCGACAGGGCATACCGGCGATTTTACTTCAGACCAAAAATGATTATTCAGACTTTCCGTGAAGTAAAATCAGTAAAATCATTTTTTTCGATTTTAAAATTTGCACGCTGGATACGCCCGGGAAAAGGCTGATTGTTATTTTCTTAACAACCGCCGTGCAAAATCCTTAATCTGCAAGAGAGTATGATTGATCCACGGATTCAATATCTTTGTTCTCATGTCAAACATCAGGTATTTTTTAAATCCCCTGAATTATTTCAGGGACATGAAACGGAGGGATCATAAGCCCTCTTTCGGGGGCCTGGAAATCTTTAAATATATCGGCCCGGGCCTTCTTGTTACAGTAGGATTCACTGATCCGGGAAACTGGGCAGCCAATATTGCAACAGGCTCTGAATATGGCTATACCCTGCTCTGGATTGTTACTCTTTCAACAATAATGCTGATCCTGCTCCAGCATAATGTGGCACACCTGGGCATTGCCTCCGGTTATTGCCTCTCTGAAGCTGCAACGATTTATACAAAACCGTGGATATCACGATCTGTCCTTTCCTTTGCAGTTCTTGCCTCTGTAGCCACCTCTCTTGCCGAACTCCTTGGAGGCGCCATAGCTCTTCAGATGCTCTTCGGGATACCTATAAGAACCGGAGCCGTACTGGTCACAATATTTGTGCTCATAATGCTCTTTACAAATTCATACCGCAAAATTGAGAAATGGATCATTGGCTTTGTTTCAATAATAGGCCTTGCCTTTCTATATGAAATTTTCCTGGTCGATGTCGACTGGGCCCAGGCTGGCGCCTCCTGGGTGGTTCCATCAATCCCCGAAGGATCCATGCTTCTCCTCATGAGCGTCCTCGGCGCTGTGGTAATGCCGCACAACCTGTTCCTTCATTCAGAGGTTATCCAGAGCCGTCAGTGGAATCTCGAAAATGAGAAAACAATAAAAAAACAGCTGAAATACGAATTTGCCGATACACTTCTCTCAATGATAATCGGCTGGGCTATTAACAGCGCGATGATAATCCTTGCAGCAGCAACATTTTTTAAAGCGGGGAAGGAAGTTACCGAGTTGTCACAGGCAAAAAGCCTCCTGGAACCCCTCCTGGGGAATAATGCGGCTGTCGTTTTTGCCGTTGCCCTTTTATTCTCAGGCGTTGCATCTACCATCACCTCAGCCATGGCGGGAGGATCTATTGTTTCCGGAATGTTTTCGGAACCATATGATATAAAAGACTCTCACTCGCGAACAGGCGTATTAATATCCCTGCTGGCAGCCCTTCTTATAATATTCTTTATCAATGATCCCTTCCGGGGATTGATATTATCACAGGTCTTCCTGAGTATTCAGCTGCCTTTCACGGTTGTTCTCCAGATATGGCTGACATCATCAAAAAAAGTTATGGGGAAATATGCCAATACCTGGTTTATGACCGGCCTGCTTTCGGTAATTGCCGGATTTGTAATCTTTCTTAACCTGAAGCTCCTTTTCGATATAGTATTCAAATAGTATTTTCATGCCCGAATCAAAATATAAAACAGGACTGGTCCTCAGCGGTGGCGGGGCACGGGGATTTGCACATCTTGGTGTTTTGCAGGCCCTGAATGAGGCAGATATTTTCCCCGATATTGTAACAGGTACGAGCGCCGGATCTCTGGCCGGAGCCCTATACTGCGATGGTTATAAGCCCGTGGAAATACTTAAGATCATGAAGCTCCAGAGCAAGCTCGACTATATGAGGCCAGTCCTGCCCCGCGACGGGCTGTTGCAGATTACCGGCGTGGAAAAACTGCTTGAAACCCATCTAAGGGCAAAAACCTTTGAAGACCTTAAAATCCCGCTGGTGGTATGTGCCACCGATCTTAACCACGGAAAGGCAATCTACATCTCAAAAGGAAATCTTATCACGGCTTTAATAGCTTCATCCAGTATCCCGGTATTGTTTAAACCTGTTGTAATCAATAAGATATATTATGTCGATGGCAGCGTGCTCGATAACCTTCCCGTAAAACCCGTTCAGAATAAATGCAGCCTTCTTATCGGTTCTTTTGTAAATCCTGTCGGCTACGAAGAATCAATTTCCGGACTTATTACAATTGCCATCAGGGTCTTTATGCTCGACCAGACCAAAGAGGTTGAGGAAAAAAGGAAACATTTTGACCTGCTTATAGCTCCTCCCGAGCTTACCAATTACAGTATCCTCGGTGTTGAAAAAGCAGATGAGATATACGAACTGGGGTACAAAATAACCAAAGAGAGGCTTCGCGATCCTGAGGTAAAGAAGATAATTGCTGATAAAACTGCTCCCCTGTAGGAACTGTCCGCAAAATTCCTTTGCTTATTTTATAAATGAGTAAAGTTTCTTTATTTCGTCAGCCCACAGCGACTCTTCCGGGGTTTCAAGGATAAGCGGCATATCATCGAACCTGTCGTCGTTCATTATGAAGCTGAAGACTTCCTCGCCGAGAAATCCGCCCCCAAGATTCTCATGACGGTCGACACGTGTTCCAAAATCTTTTTTTGAATCATTAAGATGCATCCCTTTAAGAAAGCCTGCTCCTATTATATCTGTGAATTTCCGGAATGTCTCCGTGAACCCTGCCCTGGTTTTTACATCGTACCCTGATGTATATGCATGGCATGTGTCAATGCATACCCCAACCCTGGATTTGTCTTCTACATGATCGATAATAAACCGTATCTGTTCAAACGTATGCCCGAGGTTGGTGCCCTGGCCTGCTGTGTTTTCGATGACTGCGGTGACTCCTTTTGTTTTGTCGAGGGTGATATTGATCGACTCAGCGATCCTTTTCAGGCACTCTTCAACAGTTATGCTCTTGAGGTGGCTTCCGGGGTGAAAATTAAGCCTGTCGAGGCCCAGTAATTCACAGCGGTTCATTTCGTCGAGAAAAGCTTGCCTTGATTTCTCCAGTGGCTCTTTTTCTGGGTGCCCGAGATTTATGAGATAACTGTCGTGAGGCAGGATCTGAAATGGCCTGTAATCAAATTTCTCGCAGTTTGACCTGAATTCTGATATCGCCCTGGCAGACAGTGGACTCGAAAACCACTGCTTCTGATTCTTTGTAAAAAGCGCAAAGGCTTTTGCTCCAATTGCTTTTGCGTTTAAAGGAGCGTTCTGAACTCCCCCCTCTGCTGACACATGTGCCCCTGCATATTTCATCTTATAATTCCTTATTACAGTTTACTGATCACTTTTTACCGATTACCTGACCACCCTCCCTCTCTTTATCTTTGGTCTTTAGTCTTTGGTCTTTTATCTTAAAAATAAGAGCTCCCATCCCAGCAATGTGTACACAGCTTCTCTTTCGGTAGTCCTATTGCCTCAACAAGATCGTCGAGCCTCTGGTAGACAAGTGTATCGAGATCGAGCTTTGCGGCAATCGATTTCACCATCATTTTATATTCTTCTGAATCAGGATCCGAGAATGTACCAAGGTCTTTTTCTTCTCCTCCAAGCTCCTTTATCGCCCTGCGGGCAGCAAGCTCCATTGGCGACCGCGACTGCGTGAAATTAAGAAAATCGCAGGAATACAATAATGGAGGACATGCTATTCTCATATGTATTTCTGCCGCCCCGTTCTTACGCATGTCGTTGGTGTTATCTTTCAGCTGTGTACCCCGTACAATGCTGTCGTCGAGGAATACCATCTTTTTTCCTTCGATGACTGCCCTGTTTGGTATCAGTTTCATTCTTGCAACAAGATCCCGCTGTTCCTGGAAAGAGGGTAAAAAACTCCTTGGCCATGTTGCCGTGTACTTTGAATATGGCCTCATTGTCGGAATTCCTTTTTCATTCCCATATCCAATGGCATGTCCTACGCCTGAATCCGGTATCCCGCACACAAAATCAGCATCCACATTGTCGCGTTTGGCAAGGCATGCCCCGCATCGGTAGCGGCACTCGTCAACATTGATTCCTTCATAAAATGATGGCGGATAACCGTAATAGACCCAGAGAAAAGAACAGATCTGCATTTTTTCACCGGGCTTTCTGATCTGTGTAACTGCGTCGGCTGTGATCTGAACGATCTCTCCCGGTCCAAGATATTGTTCTGTTTCAAAGCCGGTATTCGGAAACGAACATGATTCTGAGGCAACAGCATAAGCATCTTTTCGCTTTCCGATAACAACAGGAGTACGGCCAAGCTTATCCCTCGCGGCAATGATTCCCTCGTCGGTAAGTATTAAAAGTGAACAGGATCCTTTTACATTCTCAAATACATTCTCTATTCCTTCTGCAAAGGTCTCCTTCTCACATATAAGGTTCGCAATTACTTCTGTCGGATTAATGTTTCCTTCGAAATTCTCTGTGAAATGTCTTTTGCGGCCCAGTATTCTCGCTTCCAGTTCATCAATGTTTACAAGACGGCTTACTGTTACCACCGCAAAACGCCCCAGGTGTGAATTGAAAAGAAGCGGCTGCGGATCAGTATCACTTATAATTCCCATTCCCGAGAAGCCCGAAAACTCCTTAAGTTCATCTTCAAATTTTGATCTGAAATATGCATTTTCCAGGGTATGTATCGACCGGCGGTATCCTCTTCCGGGAACAATAAAAACCATCCCTGCCCGTTTTGTGCCAAGATGAGAATGATAATCAGTCCCATAAAAAACATCGCTGACACAATCTGTTTTTGACACAACACCGAAAAAGCCGCTCATAATGCTGAATATTAATGGAATAGAAAACCTCGCTTCTTCTGTAAATTTAATCAATGAAATGATATTTCGGTATGTTGACATATATTATTATTTTTGCCCGTCGTTATCTTATTAAAAATCATATAAATGGCAGATTCAAATATTAACCCGGCAACAAATCCGGAAATAAAAAGGAGTGCACCTGTAGGAATGATAGCGCTTTCCATAATCCTCGCTGCAGCCCTTATTTTTCTCGTGTTTCAGTATTTTGATCAGAAAAATAAAATGATCGAAATGGAAACAGTCCTGACACAGGAAAAAGACTCCCTGGCAAATGAGCTGAAGCAAATGGTTTATGCTTACGACACCCTGAAGACTGACAATGCCCAGCTTAAAGCTGAAATAGAGAGTCAGAAAGAAAAGATAATCAAGCTGCTGGCTGAAGATGCTTCAAAAATTCAACTCATAAAGAAATACAGGTCTGAGATCTCTACCATGAGAGAGATCATGAAAAGCTATATCGTACAGATCGACTCGCTAAATACAAGGAACAAAATACTTGTTGCTGAAAACACCCAGATAAGACAAAGGATCACGGAAGTTCAGAACGTAAACCAGGAACTTGAGAAAGTCAAAGAGGAACTTACAGAAAAGGTCGTTGTGGCATCTGTGATACAGGCCAAGAACATCTCTGCTACTGCGGTAAATAAGAAGAACAAGGAAACTTCGCGCCTTAATCTTATGGAAAAACTGAGAGTCGGATTTACATTAAGAGAAAATCCCATTGCTTCGGCAGGTCAGAAACAGATTTTCCTCAGGGTGATCAGACCCGACTCCCTGGTGATCACAACAAGCTCTGAAAACCTGTTTGAATATGCCGGAAACCAGCTGATCTATTCTGCAACACGGACAATCGATTATATGAACCAGGATATTGATGTTACTATCTGGGTCGATAACACGGGCGACTTTATTCCGGGAAACTACAGCGCCGAGGTATACCTGGAGGGCGTGGTTATCGGAAAAACAACTTTCATGCTGACAAAAAGATGATCACCCGCCGTTGGGCATCATAAATTCAGAAATTATATTATCAGATATCATCTTGCCCTGGTTCGTAAGGATCAGGGTATTTTTTTCCTGATACATCATACCATATCCGATAAATTTGCCGGCAAGGTTCATTACATAATCATAGCCTTCCTTCTCGAATGTCTTCTCAATATAATCGAGATCAAGCCCCCACATTGTCCGCAATGATGTCATTATATATTCATTGAACCTGGTTTTTATATCCAGCTCCTCGCGCTCAAAGAAATCTTTTCCTTTTTTTACAAGCGAGATGTACTTCTTAAGATCTCTCACATTCCATTGCCTCGAGAATCCTTTAAACGAGTGCGCCGAGGGCCCAAGGCCGGTATAGGGAACCTGCTTCCAGTAATTGGAATTATGAACCGATAAAAAGCCGGGCTTGCAGAAATTCGAAATTTCATAATGAATAAATCCGGCTTTCTCCATTACATCTATAAGTACATTGAATTGTGAAGCGCTCTCCTCCTCGTCAATCTCCTGCATAACACCTTTTTCCTTCATCCTACCAAAAATAGTAGCAGGCTCTATTGTCAGATGATAGGCCGAAAGATGCGTGATCCCTGTCGCAACAGCCTTTTCAAGAGAGGCCGACCATTTATCTGAAGTCATTCCCGGAATACCATATATCAGGTCGATCGTAACGTTTTCAAATCCTGCAGCGAAAGATTGTTCCACCGCCGATAATGCCTGTTCTCCCGTATGCCGCCGGTTAAGCATTTTAAGATCTGCATCATCCCACGACTGGACCCCGATGCTGATCCTGTTAATGCCGGTCCCCCTAAGGTCTTTCAGGTAATTTAATGATGAATCATCGGGATTTATTTCAATTGTCGTTTCGCATACCGGGTCTACATTGTAATATTTATCGATTGCTTCCAGTATCCGGCTTATTTGTGCCGGCGACAGAACGGAAGGCGTTCCTCCCCCCAGGTAGATGGTCGATATTTTTGCAGCACCAATGTAATCCCTTCTGATTTCCGCCTCCGTAAGCAGGGCATCAATGAAACCGGAAAAATCATCGCCGGCAGAAACGACATGATAAAAATCGCAGTAATTACACAACTTCCTGCAAAAAGGAATATGTATATAGACACCGGCCATACGGTTTATTTGTAATATCTAAAATTATAAATAAATTGACATTTCATTGCTTATTTTTGCGCTAAACAAATTATGGCAAAAAAGAATATCCTCACAATAACCGTTGCCCTGGTAATTGCCTTTCTGAGTCTTGCCGGAAGCGATTCTTTCGAATCATCAAAGATCATTAAATTCTCAGGTTCCGATAAGATTGCACATTTCCTGATGTATTCTTTTCTGATGGCTGTGCTGATCTTTGAAAACGCTGACCGGCTCAGAAAATCTTCTGCTGTTCTTCTCAGCGGCGCCATTCCGCTTCTCTACGGACTTATCCTCGAACTCCTGCAGGCCCTCCTTACAACCACAAGGTCGGGAAGCATTTATGATTTTCTTTTTAATACCGCAGGAATATTATTCGCAATTCTTACCTTTCTTCTTGCCCGCCGTTTTGGCCCTGAAAAATTCAGATATTGATCTTATTCCTTGCCTCTTTATCGATAACCAGTTCATGAACTGTTGTGCTGCTGAACAGATCTATCAGTTCCGATCTCACCTTTGAATAGTTCTCATGAAGCGGACACGGTTCTTTCTTTTTGTCAACACATGTGCAGGTTGTATTGTGTATCAGACAGTTTGTAAAAACCTCTTCCCCGTCAATAGTGCGTACTATATCAAGGATTGATATTTTTTTCGGGTCTTTGGCCAGTGAAAAACCGCCATGCGGCCCTTTAAGCGACTTAAGTATCTTTTGCTTCGCCAGCTGCTGAAGCACCTTTGCAAGAAAAGGCGTCGGAAGTGCCAGATCCCTGGAAATCTGTTTTAATCCCGTTTTTTCATCTCCCTGCTGCCTGCTGGCTATATAGAGTATTGCCCTGATCCCGTAACGGCATGAATTTGAAAACATAAATCAATACATTTTTAAAGGTATCTTATCTATTCTTTGTTTGTGCCTGCCGCCTTCAAACTGAGTATCAAGAAAAGCCTTTACAATAAGAAAAGCTTCCGCCTCGTTGATAAAACGCCCGGGTAAAGCACAGATATTGGCATCATTATGAGCCCTGGCCAGCCTTCCTATTTCTTCAGTCCAACATAATGCACCCCTGATACCCGGATGTTTATTTACAGTCATATTTATACCGTTGCCCGTGCCGCATATCGATATTCCCAGCTGATATTCCCCGCCGGCGACAGCACTCGCCATAGGATGACCAAAATCGGGATAATCCACCGGCTCAGCTGATGAACATCCAAAATCCTTTACATCATATTTCTCACGTTTCAGAAAATCAAGCAGTTTTTCCTTCAGGTAAAAACCTGCATGGTCTGATACTATCGCTACCTTAGGCTTCTTCATAAACCGGAAAATTTATCACCTGTTAAATTTAAGGAAAAAGATATACTTATATCCTTTTTTGATTTTTTTTCTTGTTCATAACCCGATTGTCCGGCGTTCAATAATTACTCATTAATCCATGGTTTTTAACAATTATGTCTTCCGGATTGTTCAATTGATTTGTTATTAGAATCTTTCATGAAAATTATCTTACTATCTGAACCGGATATGAACATTAAAAACCATAAATTTGTTTTATTTTTTTAATTATATGCATGTTAGTAACAGTTGTTAATCCAGATGTTAATTTTTTGATTTTCAATAATAAAAATTGTTAATTTCTGTTGAAAACATGTTTGCCCGATGATGATTATGCAAATATCAATTAAATCGCAGGTTTTTATTCAACACTATTAACAGCATAACATCATCATCATAAAAATTAGAATTTACTTTTATTAAATATTTTTATCTGTTAATAACCTTCGGATCCGGGATGAAAGCGATAAAAAAAATTGACTTTGTAAGCGAGATAAATAGAATTAAAAAAGAAAAGAACGCTATAATTCTTGCTCATTATTACCAGACAGGAGATATACAGGATATTGCCGATTTTGTCGGCGACAGCCTCGCCCTGTCACAGAAAGCAGCTTCTAATAATGCCGATATTATACTTTTTGCCGGAGTAAAATTTATGGCTGAGACTGCAAAAATCCTTGCACCGGAAAAAAAAGTATTGCTTCCTGATATAAATGCCGGATGCTCTCTGGCCGATTCCTGCAAAGGAAAGGATTTTAAAAAATTCATAAAGAATAATCCTGGCAGAACAGTAATTACTTATGTAAATACTACTGCCGAAATAAAAGCTTTATCCGATATTGCCTGCACTTCTTCAAACGCTGTGGAAATAGTGAGATCATTACCTCCTGAAGAAAAAATAATTTTCGCACCCGACAGAAATCTCGGGAATCATATTATTAATAAGACAGGCAGGGATATAATCGTATGGAACGGAACCTGCCACGTTCACGAAGAATTTTCCCTTGAAGCAATTATTAAGCTTAAGGAAAATAATCCTGATGCTAAAATAATTGCCCATCCTGAATGTGAATTGCCAGTACGTATGGTTGCCGATTTTATAGGTTCAACTGCTGCACTTCTTAATTATACTACAAAAGATTTTAGTAAAAAATATATTGTTGCAACCGAACCGGGAATAATACACCAGATGAAAAAAAGCAATCCTTCGAAAACATTCATAGATGTACCTCCAAAGGATTCTACATGCGGATGCAGCGAATGCAACTTCATGAAACTTATTACTATGGAAAAAATTTACAGGTGCCTTAAGACTGAAAAACCGGAAATCAGCGTTAACAGTAAAATAATAGAAAAAGCCCGTAAGCCAATTCACAGGATGCTCGAGATATCAGAAAAATTAGGCCTTTAAAATGATGAAAAAGCTGATCTTATTTCTGACGATAATTGTAACAGCAAATATTGCTGCAGCACAGAATCCATCTGATATAAAAGATGGCTACCAGGTATTCAAATATCCCAACGGAAGCATTTCGAGCGAAGGAATATTAAAGAACGGCAAGGCTGAAGGTTACTGGAAAACATATTATGTAACCGGTGTTAAAAGATCTGAAGGCAGGTACACCAATTTTAAGCTCGACAGTATCTGGGTCTTCTACGACCAGGCCGGCGATACAACTGAAAAAATAAGCTACCTCTTCGACAAGAAGAACGGATACCATCTGAAATATAAAAAGAATCCCTCATCGGGTCTTTATTTATGGTCAAAAGAGCTTTATGCCGGTGGCAAAAAAGAAGGAACGGGATTTTTTTACCATCCCGACGGAAAAGTACAACAGACTGTTTCATATAATGATGGTAAACGCGAAGGCCTTTCAAAGGAATATGATAAATCAGGAAACGTAATTACACTCCTGGAATACAATAATGATTTCCTGGTAAGCAGGGAAAAGATCAATCGTACAGATATTAATGGCCTGAAACAGGGTGAATGGGTCGACTTTTATCCCAACGGATCTAAGAAAACCGAAAAAACATATAAAGACGACCTTCTGCACGGGTATTATAAAGAATATGATCAGCGCGGCGTGCTTACAATGACTATGCTTTATGATAATGGTTCTATTGTAAAATCAAATGTTGAGGATCAGCCCGATATTGAAATTGTTAACAGGTATGATGCAAATAACAAGCTGATTTACAGCGGTCCGTACAGAGACAGCATACCTGTGGGCGTACACAGGGAATTCGGAAGCGACGGGAAAATTACAAATGCATTCATATACAACGATATCGGCGTAAAAATCTCAGAAGGGATCGTTGACGAGGCGGGACGCTATAATGGAAAATGGAAAGATTACTTCCCCGATGGTAAGCTTCAGGCTGAAGGAACATATACCGATAACAGAAGAACAGGCCTGTGGAAGTTTTATTCGCGCACCGGGAAAACAGAGCAAACCGGATTCTATAATAACGGACGACCCGACGGACTCTGGAAATGGTACTATGAAAACGGATCCATCCTGAGGGAAGAAGAATATTTCCAGGGACAGCGCGATGGAACATATTCAGAATACTCTGAGACCGGTGAGATTGTCGGCCAGGGCCAATATTCTGACGGAGAAAGAAATGGCGACTGGAAATTCAAATCGGGTGACAATGTCGAGGAAGGTAAATATATTTTAGGCCTGAAAGACGGACAGTGGAAATCATACTATCCCGATGGCAGGCTGAAATTCAAAGGAAGCTATATACAGGGTAACCCCGAAGGACAACATATCTATTATTACGAAAACGGAAAGGTCAGGGAAGAACAATACTACAGGTCGGGATTCCGCCAGAAAACATGGCAGAAATTCGACATCGAAGGAGTACCTTATCTGACAATATCTTACAGGGACGACGTGGAAGTCAGCATTAACGGAATTAAAATAAACCTGCCCGAAAGCGATACTAGGCTTATAAAATAGTTACTTTGCTGCATGGAGGAAAACCTCGATATCAGAAAAGAAGATTTTACTGCTGCAGACAGGGAACTCGACAGACAGCTGCGACCAGCCTGTTTTGCTGACTTCAGGGGACAACAACAGGTAATTGAAAACCTGGTAGTATTCGTAACAGCAGCAAAGCAGCGTGAAGAGTCACTCGACCATGTCCTTCTTCATGGCCCCCCGGGTCTTGGCAAAACAACACTGGCCGCCATTATCTCAAATGAGCTTGGAGTTAATATGAGGGTCACCTCTGGCCCCGTGCTTGACAAGCCAGG
>Ga0116171_10000353_pt1 | contig 49171 bp, 31 predicted proteins | sample AD_JPNHW2_MetaG_FD_89798 | JGI IMG/M metagenome (GOLD analysis project Ga0116171, IMG submission 89798) | Active sludge microbial communities of municipal wastewater-treating anaerobic digesters from Japan - AD_JPNHW2_MetaG | ecosystem: Engineered > Bioreactor > Anaerobic > Digestate | place... | reverse complement strand
ATTTTCGACCAGAAGCCGGTACTTTTCCTGCGATTCGGTGAGGGCGGTCTCGGCATTTTTTCTCTTCGTGATATCCTGAACAGCGCCATAAATGCCTTCCATCCGGTCATCTTTCTGATTCCAGACCGGTTGTGCATAAACCTGGACCCACAAGCAGGATCCGTCCTTTCTGATCGTCCTGATCTCGGTGTTGACGCTCCGGTTGGCCAGCAGTTCTTTGAAATCATGGTCATCAACAGCCAAATCATCGGGGTGTATCCTCCCACGCCAGCCGCCTGCGGCTTTATATTCCTCCAGGGTGTAACCGGTAATCGCTTCAAAGGCGCCGATCACCCATTCAAGGTCAAGGTTGTTATTGGAAATTACCTTTGAGACAAATACATAATCGAAAGAAACCCTGGCCAGCAACCGGTAAAACTGCTCCTGCTTCCAGAGCTGTCTGTCGCTGCCATGCTCCTCAAGCTGATCAAGCCGCGTCTTTAATGATTGGTTTTCCTGAAGAAGCTCTTCATATGTAGGAACCCCGTTTGTCATGACCGCTGTTTTGTCCAAAGTTACTAAATGAAAACTTTATACATAGAAAAGACAGATATTTCTTTTACAGCCGGATCATTCCCCGCTGTTACCGCCAAAACGGATCATAAGCCGCAGATAGGCTCCGAAGGAGATCCTGAAATCGGTATAACCGGTCAGGTTCACCGGGTAGTACTGTCCGTAAAAACCCGGTTCCAGCCCGAACCGGTCGGTGAGTGGTATGCCGAGGCCGCCGCCCAGAAATCCCCCGAAACCAAAGGCATTCTGATATATGTTTTGCGTCTGCATGTTGGTGTTCGGAACATAATACTGATTCCCGTAAACATTGATCAGGCTGTACTCGGTCCCTTCAATGACCATTACCGATTTAATGATCTGTGTATAGCACATCGTTATTCCGCCCTGGAGAAACAGGTTCAGCCGTGAAGGCAACGGGAAGGTGCGTTGATAGCCCAGGGTGACCAGGACGCGTCCCTCTTTGCCGATGATCGGTTCAGTACGGATATCGGGAAGCGCCAGGTATGTTTTCGGATCAACTTCGAGGGTGATCACGTCGGCAGCCTTCAACCGGGTATAGTCAGCCTGCAGAAAGATGCTGTTTTTCCGGTCCAGGTTGAACCGGAGAAATAACCCGCCCATAAACGAAACCTGGTAGTGCATGTTCATGGGATATCCGTCGACGAGCACGGTGTCGGCCGAACCGAGTGCGTACTTGATGTCGCGGTACCAGTAAGTGTTGGTCATTACGTAATTCACATTGTTCACATTACCGGGTGAACCGTTGTAATAGTTCGCGGAGTATTTGTTCGGAAAATAGGCTCCGAAATTCAGCCCGAATTCCCACCGTACGATTGAGTCGACGGGTTCCGACTCCTCTTTGTACAGTTCCTTCGAGACGCGTTTCGGTTTTTTCCGGGCCGGCTGATCCTGTGTGTCCTGGGAAAATACCGCCTCCGTAATAAAGAGTGCGCATACCGTGATGCAGAGGGCTATTTGAAGATAGTGCCTGATGGTTCAGAATTTTTAGGGTGAAATGCAAATTTAGAAAATTGCTTAAAACGGTTTGCTTCGGCAACCATTTATGTTATATTTTTGTCCTTTAATAATCTGAATATCATCTTTAATGAAAACCAGGAATCCCTTTATTCCGATGATCCGGATGATGGTTGTCCTGCTGTTCCTTACGGCAGGATGCAACAAGATCACCGACGATGGCAGCGGCGAATCCTCTTCCATTCAGCAGTTGACAGTCGATGAGATGACTGTTGACGGTGCAGATGATGACCTCAGTGACGATCTGAATAGTTTTTTCGATGAAGGAGGTTACAAATCCGGCCTGATGTTACCTTGTAACGTGACCGATAGTGTAAGTGTTGAGGGCGATACGATTATCCATACCCTGAAGTACCATGGCGCAAATTGCCAGGGAACCCGTAACAGGACCGGGACGGTTGTGTTGAAAATGCACAGTGGCCAGAAGTGGAGTGATGCAGGAGCCCGGGCGATTGCCACCCTGAAAAATTTCACGGTAGCCCGGGCATCAAACAACAAGCCGGTGGTCCTGAACGGCACAATTACTTACGTCAACCTGGTTGGGGGAAGGGTCAGCGAGGTGGGGTCCACGGTCGGACAGGTGATTCTTCAGGGCCGTGGCAGCTTTTCAGTGACCTTCGACAATCAAACGACCCGGATATGGCAGATGGCCCGGCAGCGTGTTTTTACCGGGGCTTTGGGATCCCGGCTCATCACAACCACGGGACTGGGGTCTGACGGATCGTACAACTTCCTTGTTTTTTGGGGATACACCCGCAGCGGCGTTTTATTTCACTCGAAGATCATCGATGCCATAACCCACAGGGAGGTGTGCAATAAGCTTCCGGGTACCGGGACCAAGACCCTGCATCTCCCCGGCGCCAACAACAACACGGTGACCTATGGCTACAACAGCATGAACAAGCCTGTTACCGGTTCCGAATGCCCGTCGAGGGCCAAACTGGAATGGGAGGCCACGGGTTACTCGGGCACCCTGTATCTCGATCTGTAGATCCGGACCATTCTGTTGCGGCCGGATACCGGTTCATTTCTTTGCGTTACCTTTGCACCCATGACCAGCGCCCGCGAGAAATACTTTTCGCATCTTGAAACGATCGTGAAAAACCTCCCGCACAAACCGGGAGTTTACCAGTATTTTGATGAAAAAAACAAGATCATCTATGTCGGGAAAGCGAAGGACCTGAAAAAGCGCGTGAGCTCCTATTTCAACAAGATCAACTCGGTAAGCGGAAAGGTTCAGATGCTTGTAAGGCGGATCGCCGATATCAAGTACATCGTAGTGGAGACCGAACAGGATGCCCTGCTTCTGGAAAACAACCTGATCAAGAAATATCAGCCGCATTACAATGTTGCGCTGAAGGACGACAAGACATTTCCCTGGATCTGTATTAAAAATGAACCATTTCCGAGGATCTTCCCCACCCGGCATGTAATCCGCGACGGATCAGCCTACTTTGGCCCCTATGCCAATGTCAGGCTCATGCATACACTGCTCGAGCTGGCACGCCGGCTCTACCCGCTGAGAACATGCACCCTGTCGCTGACCGCGAAAAACATTACCGCCGGGAAATTCAGGCTGTGCCTTGAGTACCACATCGGTAATTGCAAGGGACCCTGTCGGGGTCTGCAGGACGAGGCCGATTACGAAAAATCGATCCAGGCTATCAAAGAGATTATCCGGGGAAATATCACGACCGTGGCCCGCCAGCTCCGCGACCTGATGACCACGCTGGCAATTGCAGAGGAGTTTGAAAAAGCACACCTTGTGAAGGAAAAACTGTTGCTGCTCGACAAGTATCAGAGTAAGTCGACCGTTGTAAATCCTGCTATCCATAACGTGGATGTTTTTTCGATCATTGCCGACGGACTTTCTGCATACGTGAATTATATGAAGGTGATGAATGGCGCCATCATTCAGGTCCATACCCTCGAACTGCAGAAAAAGTTGGACGAAAACCCGGAAGAGCTGCTGTCGATCGCGATCACCGAGATCAGGCAGCGGTTCCAGAGTGAGTCGCCGGAAATCATCCTGCCCTTCTCACCCGGATTCACCATGCCCGGGGTCACCTTCACCATCCCGAAGATCGGAGATAAAAAAAAGCTGCTGGATCTTTCCGAACGCAATGTCAAATACTACCAGCTCGAGAAAGAAAAACAGAAGGAGCAGGTCGATCCGGAACACCGCTCCCGGCGGATCCTCGAAACCATGCGGAAGGATCTCAGGATGCAGGAGCTGCCGGCACACATCGAATGCTTCGACAATTCGAACATTCAGGGAGATATGCCGGTTGCGGCCATGGTCTGTTTTAAAAATGCCAAACCCGATAAAAGCGAGTACCGCCATTTCAACATCAAAACGGTGGAGGGCCCGAACGACTTCGCTTCGATGGAGGAGATCATCCACCGCCGGTATAAACGGCTGATCGAGGAAGAGAAACCGCTCCCGCAACTGATCATCGTCGACGGCGGGAAAGGCCAGCTCAGTTCCGCCCTGAAAAGTCTTGAAAAATTAGGGCTCACCGGCAGGATGACGGTCATCGGGATCGCGAAGAAACTGGAAGAGATCTACTACCCGAATGATCCCCTGCCGATGTACCTGGATAAAAAATCGGAGACCCTCCGGCTTATCCAGCAGATGCGGGATGAGGCCCACCGGTTCGGGATCACGCACCATCGCCGGAAAAGAGAAAAAGCAACCCTGACGCCCCAACTGACTGAAATCGCCGGGGTCGGTTACAGCCTCAATCAAAAATTACTCTGGAAGTTCAAATCGGTCCGGCAGATTAAAGCAGCCTCCCTTGAAGCATTGCAGGAGGTCATCGGGAAAGCAAAAGGGAAAGCCGTTTATGATCATTTTCACCCGGAAAAAAAGAAGGAACAAGACGACTAACCCCCGGATCGCAGAAGGGGTTCACGACTTACAGAACATCACCCGGCTATCCCGCTGTGGTGGTTCGCAAAGGTCAAAAAAATATGTGAAAAGAGCCGTACGGCAATGATCAGGCTCCGATCTGGGCCGCGTATTGGCCGGCATCGAGAAGGCCTGCAATCTCACCGGGATTCGCAATCCGTATCCGGATCACCCATCCTTTTTCGTAAGGATCTTTGTTGATGGTTTCGGGATTGGTGGTAAGCAATTCGTTGAATTCAAGAATTTCACCGGCCACAGGCATAAACATATCCGAAACGGTCTTCACCGCTTCGATGGTACCGAATGATTCATGCTGTGCAAGATTCTCTCCAACGGTTTCCACTTCAACGAAAACGATATCTCCCAATTCGTGCTGGGCAAAGTCGGTAATTCCAACCAGCGCCTCTTCACCATTCACTTTAAGCCATTCATGATCCTTGGTGTACTTAAGATTTGCAGGAACGTTCATATTTGTAAGAATTTAAGTTTTTTTCAAAAATAATCATTTTTTTATAACCCGCCCCCGGCCCGTTAATTTTTTCACACCAAACGCTCCATTGATCCTTGCCGGAGGTCCGGGTTAAGATTCCGGAATCCGGAACATATCATCCCTCTTACTGCGACAAAGTAAACCGCAGCGCAATTCCGCCTTTGGTATTGGAGGTGCGGTACTGGTTCGAAACATACGGCGAATTGATGACTTTATCGAAATAGAACCGCACGTTGAACCGGGAACTCAGGTTATAATCGGCCGAAAAGTTGAGCGTCAACACCTGCTGACCGGTCGACACCTGGTTGATCTCCTGGTCAATGCGGCGAAGTACAGTCTTGTTTTTCCGGATCGAGAAATCGAGTTTCAGATTGAGATCGCTCACCGTTTTGGTCTTCTTTCCCCCTCCGAGTAAACCGGAGAAATTCAGCCGCAGTCCCTTGAAGCGGTATCCGAGCCCCACTACGAACTCGTTGCTTGTGATCTCCGTCAACTGGTTGTTGGTAAAGGAAAACGAGATGTTCCTGCCGCGTTTGAGCTCCACATTGGCAAGAAGGCTGTTGACAAATCCCAGGTCGATCTTGATCAGCGGGTTGAACTGTTCCGTCACCGAAATAACCGTCATCTGGTTGAGGGGGATGAAATTTCCCGCGTCATCGAGGGCGGAAGGTTGTCCGTCGAATTCGGTGTATTTGATGTTGGAGTTGAAGTTGCCCACGCTGTAAGTCGAAATGTAGGCATGGGTCAGGGTGAGGGTTCGTAGGAACGATTTGAAGGCCTTTAGTTTTGCAAGTCCGTCGTAGGTGATCCGCCAGTTTGGCAAAGGAATCTTGGGGAAGGCGTTCAACTTGATCTTTCCCGGGTCTTGCCCCGAATAGGCTGCGAGAAATGCCATTCCGAGGACTTCCTGGTTGCTTTGGCTATACCCCTGCGGGAATCCGGTTGAGTCGACAATCCCCCTCGAATTCGGGTTCTGTGCGGCAAACCGTTGCGCGATCTGAAGCCGGAATTCCTTCATCCGTTCAAATGTACTCGAACGTCCGAATTCATCCTCCTTGTCGTAAGAAGTCCCGATCATGATGTACGACATGGTGAAACTTCCCTGATCCCACGGGGTCATCGGCGAGGTCGGGAACTGTCCGTCGGCATTGGCACGGTAATATTCCTGGTGGGTCTTGGAGTACTGCCGGGTGGCATTGATCTCGATCTTGAGGTCCCGGATGGGTTCAATACTGATGTTGACGGTCAGGTTCTCCGAAAATTTGGTATTGTAAGGCAGGTTCATCGTGGTGTCGGTGGTGATCCACTCCCGGTCGATGGCATGCGGTCTGATATCTTTCTGATCCCCGAAAATAAATCCGAGTCCGGGAGCATTTGCGCTCCAGTCGTTGCCGAGCGCTACCGGTTCGGGTTTAAAGCCCGGAAGCTGCGTCCCGGAGGCCTGGGTATAGGTGAATTTCGCGCTCCGGATCCCCATCAGGAAGCGGACGGTACCATCGAGAATAATCTTTCCGATATCGGGTCTATCCTTCTTTTCCTTGATGCTGTCCTGCTTCGCGAGATTTTTATCCTTCTGGACTTTGGGCGGCTCGGGAGGCTTCGACCGGCTGGTACGCGGGGTATTCTGGTTGAGTTTCTTCAGGTAGGGAACCTTGTTGTAAAGGGTTACCAGATTCAGGCCGCCGTTCAGGGCTTTGGTATTCGAATTCTCGATGCTGTTTCCGAATTCATCCCGGATCGAAAATGCTGAGGCCGTCCACCGGTAAGTGGTCTGATAGCCCGCGTTGAGGGTAATGAAATCCATCAGGGGAATTTTACCGATCGGCACATCCCAGGTCACATTGAATCCCTGGTTATAATTGGTCATTGTGCCCCCGGAGAAGACCTCGCTCCAGATCTGATCCCGGTTCGAACGGTTGATCTCGCCGGGCGGTTCGTTGATGAAGGAGGCTGCATTGGCGACCAGGCTGATCTTGAAGGATTTTGAAAAATCATACTTCAGATCGTAGGTGCGGGTCCAGTCCCAGCTCTTCACATAATAGGTCTCGAGCGGAATGATGGCAGCGCTTTTGTTCCGGTACTTCCGCTTGGTGAACTCCCGGTTCATGTCGGTCCGGAATGTAAACGATTTGGGAAGGTAATAGAAGTTGAATTCCTTGATCAGCGCCAGCGCTTTCGTACTGTTCAGGAATTTGGCGCTCTTGAAGGGCTGTACATTTTTGGGCTGGGCTGAATAATTATAACCGATCCCCCCGGCATATTTTTTATGAAGGTCATATTCGATATCGACATTGCGGGAGTAGATCTCCGAATAACTGTAGCTGACATTGAAATTCTCAATGTCGTAGACCCGCGGCTTCCGGTCGGTGGTACGCTCTTTCCTGACATTCATCAGGTTGAAGTTTTTCCGTTGGGTATAAGCCTGGGTGATCGCCCGGATCGAATCCTTCTGTTCTTTGGTATCAAACGCGCCCAGCACATCACTCAGGTAGAGGTCGGGATTGAGCGGATCGTACCGCGGACTGTTCTGCTGCATCGAGAAATCGAAGTGCATGGGAATCCGGATCCCGGTTTTTGCCGGGAAGAATTTACCCAGTTCCAGATCGGTATCGACGCCCAGTGTCAGGATCGCTTCCATATCGCGCTTGGTCTGCTTCACCTCGATGGCACCAAAACCCGAGCTCATGTAACTTCCCGACAATTGCAGCCTTCCCAGATCGGCTAATTCAACGGCTACCCGGGCCTGGGCCGCCCAACCTCCCTTTTTATTGAAATCGCTCAGCCGCAACTCATCGACCCAGATCTCGGCACATTTCGCCTGCCCGTCGTCATCGGGGGTCTGCGGACTTTTCTTCGGGTTCCTGATCCCGATCATGATGGCCCTGACATCGCTGATGGTTGGAGATCCCACCACCGTGATCTTGTTGACCCCGTCATATTCGACATAGGGAACCGATTCGGAAATCGAGGTACCGGAATTGCTCCGGGCTACCAGCCGGTTGTATTTGACCTCAACCAACCGTTCTAAATCGATATCGAAGTCATTGCTCTCCGGCCAGATGGCATCCGGGTCATCCGCCCGCGTTCCCCAGGGTGTAAAACTCAACGGGATTTCATACTCGTAATAGTTTTCGGTGAAATCAGAACCCAGCCGCATGACGATGGTAAGGTCGCCCCGTTTCAGATTTTGCGAGCGGATTGATTGCTCGGCATGAACGTACATCTTCAGCCGTTTGAACTGCCGGAAATCAAAATCGGTCGTTTTGTAGGCAGCACGGGCGTCGCCATCGACAAGATTGCAAACCTTGAATGACATCGACTGCTCATTCAGTTTCTGCTGGTTGGTCGATCCCCAGTTGGTCTCCCGTTGGATTCCCGGAGGCATTACATAGGGAATGGGTTGTTTGCTTCCGTTCTCCTCGAGGCTCACGGTGGCAATGTCGAACTGGGTCGCGTTCTGGTTGTCGTCGTGGAGATATTCACCCGGTGCGAGCATGCTGTAGTTATACTTGCGCCACTCGCCGCGCGACAATTCAAGCGAAGCGAACCGGCAGACGATCGGCCGCTGAAAGTTCTTGAAGAACATTCGCATGAACCTGATGGAGTTAAAATCGCTGATATTTCCGATCACCTTGTCGGGCGTGCGGATGGGAATTTTGAACTGGTACCACTTTACATTACCACGCGTACCGTTGGCCAGCGGAATGTCGTAGGCATGGTACACGTTGGTGATGTAATTCGTTCCGACCTTCATATTCTGATGATCGAGGTTAACGATATACTGATAATACCGTTCCTGTTCGCTGAGGGTGTTGTCTTTGTTGATGTCCTCGACGTTGGGCAGGGTGGTTCCCGTGATGGAATAGGATTCGGTCGACTGTTCCTGCGTCGCGCTGTTGCCTTCGGGCCCGTTGAACTTTTTATAACGGTTCAGTATGCTGCTGAAGTTGGGATCATTGTCGTAGTCGGTACCCCTGAAATAATGGAAATTGTCGGCCGACGGGTCGGTTGAAGCATTTTTATAAGCCCCGGAAGCCTGACCGAAGATGGTGCGGACTTTTGAGATGTATCCGGTATCGAAAAACGATATTTCATCGATATCGCGGAGGCCGTCATAACCCACATCCTGGTACGGACGCGAATCGGGATTGTTGTCGAATGCATCAACCAGCGCCTGGAACCTTGGAACCCGGCCCCAGATGGTGGTATCGACATCGGTGATAACATCCGAAGTCGGCAACCCGTTTTCATAGCCCTTCCGCCCGTCGCGTAAGATATCCTCAGAGATATCGCCGAGGTTGAAATAAAGCTGTCCGGTATTGGTCGAATCATATACGAAAGGATCCATCAGCCAGAATTCGATGTACTGGATGTTGGTCGATTCAAAGTCGGTCGTTTCGATTTTCCGCATGACTCCTCCCCACCGTGTTTCGGGATTCGCCAGGGTTCCGTCGGCGTTGAGACCTTTGGAAAACCCGGTCGGGGTCACTTCATAGTTATAGGCTCCCCGTTCCGAAGGATAGTAGGCCATGTTAAGTACCGACAGGTTTACCGGGACGCCGTTCAGCGGTTCTTTGTTGGGGAAGATCTCGGTTTCCCAGACCTGGCGTACATACTGGCCTGAGAGTTCATCGTTCGACACATTCGGTGGGACCAGGCTGGTACTTTTATCGTAAAACAGCGGGTCGATGATATACCAGGCCAGTTTTGCCCGGTTGTAGCCGTATTGCAGATCGGTACCGGTGGCTCCTTCCGGGAACATCTCGCGGGTCGTTTGTCCCTGGGGGGTGCTGGCCAGGTACCACATGCCCATGTTCTTGAGATCGATGGTCGATTTGGCTCCTTCAAAATCATCAATATAGGTCGTACCAGCCTTACCGATCGCCTTTGAATGACCCGGTATGAAATGTGCAAATTCAGCATCCACCGAAATGGAGGAGGGCGCCTTGGTCTGGATCAGGGGCAATGCGTCGATGAACCGGGTGATCAGCCGCGACTGGGTACGGTAGTTCAGATTCAATCCCCAGATGGTGTTCGACATCGGCTCATCGCCGTAATTGACCTTCTGGGTCAGGGGGCGTTCGTTGAGGTTGACGACCGTGCCCCCGATGATGAAGTCCTTGTTGATCTTGTAATCGAGATGCGCGCCCATCAGTCTTTTGGTCTGTACGTTGAACATCTCATTGCTTTCCATCGATATCTTTATCGGGGTGCCCGAATTGAGTATCCCCTCGTTGATGATCCTGACGCGCCCGAGGGTGTAATCGACCGTATAATCCACATTTTCCTGGAGCTGAATGCCCCCTGCCGTCACCCTGACGCTCCCGGGGGGAACATTGAGGGCATTCAGCGAGATCTCAGACCCCGCCGATGATTTGTAAAACCCATCGAGGATGAATTTGTTCTTGTCGGGATACTGCTTGGCCATCGACTTGGTCATCCGGTAAAGTGAATCAAAGCAGTATTTATTCGCGAGTTCCGTGGAGCCTTTGGGATCGGCCGGATCATAAATGGAATCCCGCAGATCGCTCCCGTAAGGTTCGAGTACGGTGAAGAACACCCGTCCGTTCGATGATTGGATGGTTCCCCCCATGGTAGCCGCGTTGTCGATGAAGTCGAACATCCCGTCGGCAGGCTTATTCTGCTGCATGTTCAGGTTATCCCAATTCAGTACCTGGATCAGCGGTCTGCCTTTGATCCGCCCTTCGGAGATGTAGGCAGTGGACACACCATTGGAATTTCCGGTATACAATACGTTCAGGGTAAAATCGTTGGCTTGCAACTGATAGGCTCCCAGGTTATAAACGTTCTTCATCATCAGGTCCCAGGTGGGAAGCTTGGTGTTGATGGAGGTACTTTTCAACAGTTTCAGCATCAGGCATTGCGGGGTGATGATCCCCTGGTCGGAAAATTCACCAACCTGATACACGGCGCTGTCACCGATGACCTGATATTGGTAAGCAACAGCCAGTGTCTGATCCGAATTCAGTTGGGTGTTCAGCGAGATAAAACCAAGTTTTGAATTCAGTGTATATTCTGAAGGTAACAGTTTCCGGGCGTTTTCAACCTTTTCAAAATCCTCGCCGGCGATCATGTAAAACGGGGCGCTTTTCAAATAACCGGCAACCGAGTTAATATTCCGCATCACGATGGTATCGGCCGGGGTGGGCATCAGCACTTTGTAAAGATTGTTGGCGCTGTTGGTCGGGTAACGGCGGGTAGGATCTCCGGTAAACAGACGGGTATTATAGGGTTGGGGTTCGCCGATATCCATCAATGCGACAATGTTGCGGTTCTCCGATACCGCAGCCCCGATGTTGGTGATCCACACTTCCACCTTGATGATGTTGATGCTGGAGGTCACGATCGGGAGTTTCCGCAGTGATTCCTTGTATTTGCTGCGAAACGCCTGCGAAAGGAAGAAGTGCTTGTTGTCCTCGTACTCATCGGCCCTGATTTTCACGTGAGTGGTCTGCGCATTACCCTCCACCGTGATCTCCTTGTTCTCGCTTTTCTGCTGGGAGTAAAGGGCGGTCACCGTCAGCCTTCCGAATCGCAGCTTGGTCTTGATACCGAACAGGCTCTCGGTACCATGGATCAGGGAGGTGCTGAGCGGCAGGTTCACGTCGCCCGCTTCGATGAGCTGAATGATGTCGTCCTCCTTGCCTTCGTATTTCAATTTCAGCTTGTTCTCAAACTCAAACGTCGCTTCGGTGTTGTAGTTGACCTTAAACTCAATCTTGTCGCCGATCTTCGCAATGACATTCATCTGGATCCGCTCATCAAAGTCGAAATTGGTCTGTCGTCGTTGCCGGGTGTTGAGCATCGGGTCGTCGCGGCGGTTCGAGACGAGACCGAAGTTGATCTCAGCCGAACCCTGTGGCCTGATGTCAACGGTGTTGTTACCAAAAATGGTCTCAAAGACCTTCCCTGGGATGACGATCTTGGGTATGATGCCCTTGGCATTGTCCATCGTGGCCGTTTCTGCCCGCTCCTGCCAGTACTGGTCAACCATCGACTGGAGGTCCTGATTCTGAAACTCGTCGAACGAAAGGGTAGTCGGAATGCGGTAGCGTGTCTCCCCGATTTTATAGGAATAGTAATATTGGCGCGTCAACGGATCATATTCGATCGTGGTCTTCAGGTTGGAGGGATTGTTCAGGTAGAGCGGGTGTTCGCTTCCGGAACCGGGGATCACCATCTCATCATTAAACGGATACCGCATGGGTACGGTATCGCCCGGCTTCAAGGTGTCGGGCGGGGATATGACAGGAAAAGGCAATCCATAGTCACCATAAGTTTCACCGGAATAAACCGGGAAACAAAGAGTAACCAGGACGGCCAGGCAGATGAGACAGTATAATTCGTATTTCTTCACTAAATTCTCAAAGGTGATTTTAATTCAGCGATCAGCATGCTACAGTATTTTCAACGCATGTTTGATCAGTTGTTCTACTGTCAGGCCTGGTCCTTCCGTTTCGATGATTTTGCCTAATGCTTTTTCAGCAAGCATCTTGGGGAAGCCCAGAATGATCAAACCTGATAACGCTTCATCCTTCCCGGTATTGTGCAAAACCCCGGTTTTTTCATAGGAAATCAACTCTTTTGAGACCTTGCCTTTCAGATCGATGATGATCCGCTGGGCCGTTTTAGCCCCGATCCCCTTGATGCGCTGCAACAACGGGGCATCCCCGCCCGCAATTGCGCCTCTGAGCTCGGCTGGCGAAAGAGAAGAAAGGATGATGCGGGCCGTATTGACACCGACTCCGGAAACGCTGATCAACTGACGGAACAACTCACGCTCATCGGAATCTGCAAAACCATAAATCTGCATATCATCCTCCCGGACCACCAGATGGGTATACAGCGTGCATTCTTCATCCTGCCTGAGCTTGCCATAGGTATTGATCGAAATATGGATCAGATAGCCGATCCCGTTGTTATCGATTACGGCATAGGCCGGATTCCTCTCAATCAGTCGACCATGGATGTATTCATACATACGTATAGTTACTTAAAATCATGATGGGCGGATACCCGGAAAAAAGTGCAAAGGTAAAAAAAACAGCGAATCGTTAGCGGAGCAGCTTATAATCACGCAACGACTGTTCCATCTCCCGGAGTGATATGGGTTTCGACAGGATCTTCTTCTCCCGGTCAAGGAGGAACATGGTCGGGGTCGCATAGATGTTGTAATCATCGGCTGCCCGGCCTGTAAAGCCTTTCAGATCGGAAACATTGATCCAGTTCATCTTCTGTTCCTTGACTGTACGGGTCCATTCAGCCTTGCTGGTATCAACAGCCACCGCCATCACCTCAAATCTTTTCGGGGACTGTCCGTCATAAATCTCTTTCAAACGCGGCATCATCGATACACAATGGGGACATTGTGTGGCCCAGAAAACGAGGAGGGTATATTCAGAGCTGAGGGCCGACAACCGGAACATCTTTCCCTTTGGGTCGGTTAATTCAAGTTCGGGAGCCGTTTTACCGACCGCGATCTTCTTGAAAGTCTCCAGTTTCTTCTGGAGTGCGGTTTTCCGCTGTTGATCCTCGCACGAGAAGGGATCCTGGAAATTGTCGGCTATGTAAGTGATCACCTCATCGAAATGATACTTGTCGAAACCGCCGACCACGTAGTCCAGGAGAAATTTGTAAGTATCGGGACTTACGGAGGCTGCTCCGAGCATGATGGTCACCGCCTTGATGAATTCCGCTTCAAGTTGCTTCTGCGGCAACCGGTTGTTGCTGTACAGAGCCAGGTACGAGATGGCTTTATTGGCGAATACCGGGCTGCGCATCAGTGCGGTATCGGTGAAATCAACTTTGTCGAAATAGTGTTGTTTCAGGTAGTTCAGGCGATCGTCGCGAAGCAGGGACGGGGGGAGGAAGGGTGACTGGTAGATCTTCGCGATACGGACGGCATAGGAAGCAGGATAGCGGGCCGTCAGTGAATCGACATAGTGCTGTTGTTCCTTCTGGATACGCTCCATTTCGCGGGTAACTGAAAAATAGAAGGAATCCTTCAGGGGATAGTAGTCGATAACCGGAACGAGCAGTTGGAGCCGTTCCTGATTGAGGGCGTCAAGTCGTGTATAATCGCGGTAAATCTGATTTTCAATTGAAGTGAGAAGCAGCAAACTGTCGGCGGGATACCTGACATCGGTGATGAACCGCACATTCTCCTGTTCCCGGTTCCAGATCAGGTCAACATAGCCATCTTTGCTCCATTTCACGCGGTACATCCCGGGAAGCCGGCCCTCGAGCCTGAAACGAACATAACCGGTAGAATCACTCCGAACCGAATCGACCACAGTAACTTTTTCGCCGTACAACGAGCCCAGGAAAACAGTCTGACCGGCCGAACCTCTGATCACCCCGTCAAAACAGCATTGGGCTGACACCGCCATGGAACAAAGAACAAAGAATAAAGTCAATACAGGCTTCATGAGAACGAAAGGAATTATTTCGATTTACGATTTACAAGTTTCAGAGTTTCAGGGTTTCAGGGTTTCAGAGTTTTAGGGGATGAGGGTATGAGGGTTCAAAGTTCAAGGATCAAAGTTCAAAGAAGCGAATAGAAATTAGCGAATAGCGATTAGGGGAAAAATTAAAATTCTCACATTCTCAAATCCTCAAATTTTCACATCAGCACATTAGCACATTCTCATATCGTTTTCCGTTTTCAATTGTCCATTGTCAATTGTCAATTGTCCATTGTTCATTCTTGTCCGCTCTTCGTCAGCCGTTATCGTTTTTTCGCTGTTTTTTTTGCACTGGCCGGTGGTCCCATAAGTTCTCCGAGTTTCTTCAGCAGGTCTTCGCCCCTGAGGTTGCGCGCAATGATTTTCATGTCGCGGTCGAGAAGCACATTGGCAGGAATGGAGTTGATCCCGTAAAGTTTGCCGGCCTCATTGCCCCATCCTTTGAGATCCGATACATGGGTCCAGGTCAGGTTGTCGTCCTTGATTGCCTTCAGCCATTTTTCACGATTCTGATCGAAGGAACATCCTAAAATGGTAAAACCGGATGATTTGTACATCTGGAAAGCTTTGACCACGTTGGGATTTTCGGCACGGCACGGACCGCACCAGGAGGCCCAGAAATCCACCAGCACAACCTCTCCCTTAAACCTGGAAAGTGGAACGGGAGTTCCTGTGGTGTCGTTCAGCGTAAAGTCGGGAGCAATCTGTCCGACTGCAACGCTTTTGAGAATCTCGATCCGCTTGTTCAGCGTCTTCATATATTGAGATCCATTCAGGCTCGTATCCATGACCGCCATGATATCCTGCAGGTCTTCCAGTTCAAATTGCCAACTGTTGCGCATGATCAGGTAAGGCGATACCACCGTTTTGTTGTTCGACTTGGCAAAGGTTACCAACTGTTTTTTCAGTTCCAGATCAAGTTCATTCGAGAGGGAATCGGTCACCTTCATGGTGGCTGAATCGTTGATCTCCCGTGCCTTTTTCCACTCCTTGTACACTTCTTCCATCCTTTTGTTGATGGATTCGTTGATGGTAACGTACTGCTGGTATATGGTATGCGAACCGGAACCGGTGACCGTTGATTTATCCAGACTGTCGGGGTAAATTTCAAGCCTGATCCGGGCGTTTTCGACGAAGACAGGAACGAATACCTGCTTTTCGGGAATCGACAGATGCCACATTTCGGGCAACCCGATCTTTCCCTTAAAGGTGAACTGGCCTTTGTCGAGCCGCACCGAATCTACATTGATCCACTGATCGATGTCGTAACGCTGCAGATAAATCATCCCCGTGTCAACCCCGGTGATGGTCCCTTTTAAGGTATATTCGTCTTTTGTTCCGCTGCAGGAAGCCAGAACGGTCGCGATGATTAAAAGAAAAAAGAGTTTTTTCATGGAATGGAATTGTTGGTTAACCGATAACTGAGTTCAATGCCGGAGGTACCCGGTATCGGTTGTTTTTCTGTTACAAAAGTACGGATATTTCCGGATTAAATAAAATCTCTATTTTTACATTGTAAATCCGAACTCCATGATGAACTTTCGATTACCGCTTTTCCTGGTCTTGATTATGGGATTGATGCTTCCTGTTTATGCGCAGGAACCGCTGAAGAATTCCCAACCCCGGTACGATCTTTCAAAAGATCCCGTGCTCTATACGGTCGGGTATGCCCACCTCGATACCGAGTGGCGGTGGGATTATGACGAGACCATTAATGTTTTTCTGAAGAACACGCTCGACGATAATTTCCAGCGTTTTGAAAAATTCAAACCCTATGTCTTCACCTTCTCCGGCGCCCGCCGGTACAGGATGATGAAAGAGTATTATCCGGCAAAATATGAGATTCTGAAAAAATATGTTGCCCAGGGCAGGTGGAACGTGGGCGGATCCTCTGTGGATGAATGCGACGCCAATGTTCCTTCACCCGAGTCGGTGATCCGCCAGGTTTTATACGGGAACCGTTATTTTGAGGCGGAATTCGGCAAAAAGAGCGTCGATTTCCTGCTTCCCGATTGTTTCGGCTTTCAGGCACACCTTCCTTCGGCCCTGGCGCACGCCGGCGTTGCAGGGTTCTCTACCCAGAAGCTTTCATGGGGATCAGCAGTCGGGATTCCTTTCAACCTCGGCAACTGGACCGGTCCGGATGGCAAGGGAGTGGTAGCGGCCCTGAATGCCACCGATTACACCGGACGGATCCAGTTTCGCCTCGATACTTCGCGGTACTGGTCTGACCGGATCCAGGAAAATGGCCGGAACTATGGAATTTATGCCGACTACCGCTATTACGGCGTCGGCGACGTGGGCGGCGCTCCCAGACTGGAGGATGTGACCAACGCGGTCGGCAGCCTGAACCAGTCCGGTTCAAAGTTTCAGGTCTACCTGTGCAGTTCCGACCAGTTGTTCCGGGATCTCACACCCGATCAGAAAAAAAAGCTTCCAAATTATTCTGGCGACCTGCTGCTTACCGAACACTCATCGGGTTCACTCACTTCACAGGCTTACATGAAACGCTGGAACAGGAAGAACGAACAACTGGCCCTCGCGGCGGAACCCGTTTCAGTGATGGCCGACTGGCTGGGAGGACTCAGGTACCCCTTCCGGACCCTGAACGAAGCATGGTGGCTCGTGCTGGGAAGCCAGATGCACGATATCCTCCCCGGAACCTGCATCCCGAAAGCCTATGAATATGCCTGGAATGACGAGGTGCTGGCACTGAACCAGTTCGCCTCAACCCTTCAGGCTTCCGCCGGCGGCGTAATACGCGCCATGAATACCATGGTCGCCGGGACCGCCCTGGTTATCTACAACCCGCTGGCCATCCCACGCACCGATGTGGTCGAAGCCGAAGTCATATTTCCCGACGGGGTTCCGAAATTCCTGAAACTGCTGAATGAAAATGACATGGAGATCCCCCTTCAGGTAACCGGACAGTCGCGCGACCGGGTTCAGATCCTTTTCAACGCCACCCTCCCGCCCTTCGGTTTTGTATGCTATGACCTTCAACCTGCCAAAGAAAAACCTGCGCCAAAAACCATCCTCAGCATCTCCGGATCAAAGATCGAGAATGAATTGCTGAAAGTTACCATCAATGGAAACGGCGACATTGCTTCCATCATCGATAAAAAACTCGGGAAAGAGATCCTGTCGGGTCCCTCCCGGTTGGAATTCCACAAAGAACATCCCGAATACTGGCCTGCCTGGAACATGGACTGGAACGACCGTAAACTCCCACCCGTTGATTATGTCGGGGGAAAGCCCGTCATCACCCTGGTGGAATCAGGACCGGTACGGGTCAGCCTGAAAGTTGTCAGATCGGCAAGAAATTCAGTGGTTACACAATACATCCGGCTTTCGGCAGGTTCCGAAAAGGTGATCGTGGACAACCACATCGAATGGCAATCCTGCGGGGTAAGCCTGAAAGCATGTTTCCCGCTTACGGCCTCCGGTACCGTTGCAACCTACAACCTCGGCCTGGGAACCACGGAACGGAATAACAACCATGAAAAAAAATATGAAGTCCCCTCCCGCGAATGGTTCGATCTGACTGATAAAACAGGCAGTTTCGGGGTTTCGATACTGGAGGACTGCAAATTCGGATCCGATAAACCCGACAATAAGACCCTCCGGCTCACCCTGTTATATACACCGGTCACCAATTTTTACCACGACCAGGCCACACAGGACTGGGGAATCCACGACATAACCTATGGCATATACAGTCATAAAGGCGACTGGCGCACAGGGCTTACCGAATGGCAGGGCCGAAGGCTGAACCAGCCGCTGGTCGCTTTCAGCGCACGCCAGCATCCGGGTTTCCTGGGAAGAAGCTTCTCCTTTGCCCGGGCTTCGGCACCCAATGTTGATATCCGCGCCATCAAGAAAGCTGAAAACGGCAACGACATCGTGATCAGGGTCCAGGAGTTGACCGGTAAAGAGACCGGGAACGTGGAAATCTCGTTTACAGCAAAGGTGCTGTCGGCCCGCGAAGTGGACGGCCAGGAACAACCTCTTGGCGAGGCAGTGGTAAGGAACGGGAAACTGATTACCGACCTTGGAAAATTCGGCATCCGGAGCTTTGCTATCCGGCTGGAGCCACCTGCCGAAAAGCTGAAAGAACCCATGAACATCAAGCTTCCGATACCCTATGACCTGGACGTCGTAAGCAGCGACAAAAACCGGAAAAACGGCGCCTTCGATACAAAGGGAACCTCCATTCCCGGTTCGCTCTTTCCCGATGTGATCGTGGTCGATGGCGTTGAGTTTGTGATGGGACCGAAGGCTGACGGAAAAAACAACGCGATGACCTGCCGTGGTCAGAAAATCGAACTTCCCAAAACGGGAAATTATAACCATCTTTACCTGCTCGCAGCCGCGGTGACCGATACCATCGGGGTTTTCAGGGTCGGCGGCAACAAAACCAGTCTGACCGTTCAGGCCTGGGACGGGAACATCGGGCAGTTTGAAAACCGGAGATGGGATAAATATGAACGGATCAGCGGGTTGGACAAGGGTTACATCAAGCGGGACCAGGTAGGTTGGTTCGCCACGCACCTCAGCCGGGATACGGTGAACCTGGCCCACCGCTATGGATACCTGTACAAGTATTCCCTCGAGGCAGGACCCGCCAGTAAAACACTCCAGCTTCCCGACAACCCGGCAATCAGGATTTTCGCAATCACTGCCTCTGACCATCCTTATGATCAGGTTGTTCCGGTTCAACCGCTTTATGACGATTTCACCGGGCGGGAGCCCTTGAAGCTGGTGCTCCCCGCCAGTTATGTCGATGAGGGAATGACAGCCCGGATCAGGGTCTCTGCCCACCGTAAACGAAAACTGACCGACCTCCCGGCGCGGCTCACAATGAAGGATTATGCCGATCTGCATCAGCCGAACGGCGTCACCGTGAAGTATTATTTCACCGGAACCGACAGCGCTTTTCAATCGCCAGCCCGGCCGGCTTCGGACGGGAACCCCGGCATCGTGAACGGGATGACGGTGCCGGCCCTCAACGACGGCATGTACGACCTGCTTCCATCCGATTCCCTCAATGAAAAATGGTCGGAAGATGGCGAAGGAAGGATCCTCATGGACCTTCAGCAGGAGATCGAGCTGGATAGTTTGCATCTTTTTGTGACACAAAACACCAAACGGGGCAAACAGGCGTTTTCGATGTGGGGCGGCAAGGGAACTGCGAACCAGGCTGTCACCGGGAATCCCGGATCAGCCGGTTGGGACTTCTTGGGATATGTACAACCTGAAGATATCTGGGGGAACGCCAAAGGACTTTACACCGTAAAGTTCAAGAAAGATCAACCCTGCCATTACCGGTACCTGATGTGGATAAGCGAAGACTCCCCGCATGGACCCTACTATTTCAGGGAGGTTGATGTTTTTGAAAAGCAAAAATAACGGGTAACGACAAGCACCGGAGATGGCTGATCACAAACAACCGGATGGAACACCCTCCGACCCGGCCGGAACCCTGGAGCGGATCGGAAGGTATTGCGCATACCAGGAACGATGTACCGATGATGTTGAAAAAAAACTGAAGGAATGGAAGGTTCCCGTCACAAAAATTCCCGGTATCCTCCATGTGCTCAGAAAAGAGGGATTTTTGGACGATACACGGTTTGCACGGGGTTTTGTAAGCGGAAAACTGAAGATCAATCATTGGGGCAGGATACGCATCCGGTACGAACTCCGTTGCAGGAAGATCCCTGAGAAAATCATAGAATCCGCGCTGAATGTGATCAGCCAGGATGCTTACCACGATATTATAAACATGCTGATCATCAAAAAAAGAAAAGAAATCACGAAGCTTAAAACCGGGGACGCACGCCAAAAAATTCTCAACTTTGTAGTCGGGAAAGGTTTTGAATACGAAGCGGTGTTGAATGCCCTGGCAACAATGGAAGTAAAAGAAGATTAACACGACAAACCCAAAATTCTAAAAACATGGTGACACTGGAGCAGGTACGAGAACTTCAGACAAGGCTGGAAGCCTTGAGGAGGTATCTTTGACATTGATGTAAAACTAACACAGATCGGGGAAGAGGAGCTTCTGACCCATGCTCCCGATTTCTGGAACAATCCGAAAGCAGCCGAACAAGTCTTGCGGGCTATCCGCGACAAGAAGAACTGGACTGACGCCTTTGAAAAAGCCCGTTCATCCTACGACGACCTCATGGTGATGTGGGAATTCTTTGTCCATGGTGAGGCAACCGAAAGCGATGTTGAAAAACATTACCGCGAAACCCTGACGCTGGCGGAAGCGCTGGAGTTCCGCAACATGCTGAGCGGCGAGGAGGACAAACTCGGCGCCATCGTTCAGATCAACTCGGGGGCAGGCGGCACCGAAAGCCAGGACTGGGCGCAGATGCTCATGCGGATGTACATCCGTTACGGAGAGCGGAACAACTATAAAGTATCGGAAGTCGACTTTCAGGAAGGCGATGTGGCAGGCATCAAACAGGTAACCCTTGAATTTGACGGGGAGTATGCGTACGGATATCTTAAGGGAGAAAACGGGGTTCACCGGTTGGTCAGGCTCTCACCCTTTGATTCCAACCACAAGCGGCATACCTCTTTTGCCTCGGTTTATGCCTATCCGATCATCAACGATGATATCGTGATTGAGATCAATCCTGCAGAGATCACCTGGGATACCTTCAGAAGCAGCGGGCCGGGCGGACAAAATGTGAACAAGGTGGAAACCGCGGTCCGGTTGAAGCATGAACCTACGGGCATCATCATCGAATGCCAGGAGACCCGCTCCCAGGGCCAGAACCGTGAGAAGGCGCTGAAACTGCTCAAATCACAGCTATACGAGATCGAACTCCGGAAGAAACGGGAAAAGATCGCCGCCATCGAAAGCAACAAGAAAAAGATCGAATGGGGAAGCCAGATCCGGAGCTATGTCCTTCATCCCTATAAAATGGTGAAAGATTTACGCACAGGCGTTGAAACCAGCGACACCCAAGGGGTGCTCGACGGGGACCTCACCGACTTCATAAAAGCATATCTGATGGAATACGGCAATGCATAAAAAGCAACCTGCCGCTTCCGGGATTAAAATCTGATATTTACCCATGCTGACCATTTTCCATAATCCCTCCTGCAAAAAATCCCGTGAGGGGCTGCAGTACCTGAAAGATTCGGGGCGCAGTTACACCGTAGTTGAATACCTGAAACATCCGGTAACGGAGCAGGTGATCGAACGGCTTCTTGTCAAGCTCAACTGCAAGGTGCATGAGCTGATCCGTACACAGGAGGAGTACTATAAGAAGCATATCAGGGGAAAGCATTTTGAGGAGCACGAACTGATCCGGATTCTGGTTGAAAATCCAAGACTGATCCGAAGGCCGATCGTCGAAGGAAAATTCAGGGCTGTAGTTGCCGATCCGGCAAGCAACATCGACCTGATCAGGGAATGAATCTGACCCGAAGATCATTAACGAATTTAAAATCATATCTTAAACCATTGTAACATGAGCACACGTATCGAAAAAGACTCGATGGGACCGATTGAGGTTCCCTCGGACAAATACTGGGGAGCACAGACCCAGCGTTCGCTTACCAACTTCAGGATCGGAGAATCAGGATCAATGCCCAAAGAGGTGATCAGGGGAATGGCCATCTTAAAAAAGGCCGCTGCCATGGTCAATGCTGACCTGGGTGTTCTCCCGGCGGAGAAAAAAGATCTCATCGTAAAGGTTTGTGATGAAATTCTCGACGGGAAGCTCGACGACCAGTTCCCCCTTGTCATCTGGCAAACCGGTTCGGGGACCCAGACCAACATGAACCTGAATGAAGTGATTGCAAACCGGGCTCATGTGATACACGGAGGAGTTCTGGGAGGGTCGGAAAAGACTTTTATCCATCCGAATGATGATGTCAACAAATCTCAATCCTCGAACGACACTTTTCCGGCGGCCATGAGTATTGCCGCCTATACCCTGGTGACCGGGAACACGATCCCGGGAGTGGAGCTTTTAAAAAGCACCCTGGCGAAAAAATCAGATGACTTCAAAGAGATTGTGAAGACCGGTCGGACCCACCTGATGGATGCGACGCCGCTGACGCTCGGGCAGGAATTTTCGGGCTATGTATCGCAACTCGATCACGGGCTTAAGGCGTTAAAAAATACCCTTCCCCATTTGTCGGAACTCGCGCTGGGCGGAACTGCGGTGGGAACCGGCCTGAATGCCCCGAAAAATTATGACCTCCTCGTTGCCCGTAAAATTGCGGAACTCACCGGATTGCCGTTCATTACCGCGCCCAACAAATTTGAATCCCTTTCGGCCCATGATGCCATGGTGGAGACCTCCGGAGCACTGAAAACCCTTGCAGTAAGCCTGATGCATATTGCATCGAACATCCGCCTGCTCGCCTCCGGCCCACGGTGCGGGATCGGCGAGATCATGCTTCCCGAGAATGAACCGGGATCGAGCATCATGCCCGGGAAAGTCAACCCGACCCAACCCGAAGCAATGACCATGGTCTGCGCCCAGGTACTCGGGAATGACGTGGCCATAAACATCGGCGGAATGAACGGACATTTTCAGCTAAACGTCTTCAAACCCCTGATCATCTCGAACCTATTGCAATCGGCCCGGCTGATCGGCGACGTGTGCGTCTCGTTCAACGACCACTGCGCAACAGGGATCGAACCAAACCCCGACGCCATCAATAAAAACCTGGAAAATACCCTGATGCTGGTAACCGCGCTCAATCCGATCATCGGCTATGATAATTCGGCAAAAATTGCCAAAAAGGCGCACCGCGAACATAAAACCCTCCGGGAAGCTGCAATGGAAACTGGCCTGATCTCAGAAGAGGATTTTAACCGGGCCGTTGATCCGAAAAAAATGGTCGGACCAAAATAATACCATCACCAACTCAAATTATCAGGGTATGAAAAAAGTTGTGCCGGGGTTGTTCCTGATCCTCCTAAGTTGCGGATTTCCGGCGAAAGCTCAGCATGCCGACAGCCTCATAACGCGTGCAGCCGCATCCACAGGTCCGGAAAAGATCCAGGTACTGCTGGAACTTTCAGACCAGTACAGCAATCAGTCGAAATTCCTCGACGCGGAGCGAACGTTGAAGGAAGCCCTGACGCAGCTTCAATCTGTCACTTTACCTGACCGGGAGGAAGAAACACTGAAAGCCAGGATTCTGCTGAAACTCGCCGACATCCTCCTGTTCCATTTTGCCGACTACAACCGTTCCCTGCAACTGCTACTCCTGAACATCGACCTTGCCCGGAAAACCAATGACCACGAAACGTTACTGATGACTTATACCTACCTTGGCTTTAATTACCGGTTTCTGAAGCGATACCCGCAGTCGGTCAGGTACCTTGACCAGGCAATCCTCCTGGCCCGACAAATTAACGATACCAGCCGTCTGATATCCTGTATCAACGAAAAAGCCAACAACTTCTTTCTCATGGGTATGGATGACGCATCCAAAACCTTGCGTATGGAAGCGCTGGAACTTGCGCGAAAGTCGGGAAAACAGACTGAAGAAAATTTTGTGAGTCATGATATTGCAAATTCCTATGCCATGAAAGGCGCCTATGATAAGGCCCTTCCATTTTTTCTGAGCTCGTTCCGATTTTATTCGGCAGGTTCCGACCAGCGCCTCACCGGAATATCCGCCCTCAATGTCGCTGAGGCATACATCCATATTAAAAAACCCGACAGCGCCCTGTTTTATCTGAGCCTTGCCAACCGGATTGTCACAGAAAATAATTTTATGGCTGAAAAGACCCAGGTGTACCAGGCCTATAGCGAATATTACCGCGCTTTGGGCGATTATCCCAGGGCATTCGATTATCTGAACAAATATGTCCTTCTGCACGATACCATCTATAACCTCGAAAAGGAACGCCAGATCAGTGAGTTTTCGGCACGTTTTGAATCCGACCAGAAAGAACAGGAAAATATGCTGCTGAAACAGCACTTCCGGAGTATGAAAATGATCGGTGCGCTCTCTGCAACATTCGTCTTCCTCCTGATCATCATCCTGTTCGTTAACAACCGGAGAAAGAAGATCGCAAACAGGGAACTGGCAAGGCGAAATGAGCTGATCAGCAACCAAAAGGCAAACCTGTCGGTTGCCTTCGACATGCTTCGCCACCGGGAAAAAGAGCTCCTCGACGCCAACAATTCCAAGGATGTTTTCTTTTCCATCATCGCGCATGATCTGAAAAGCCCGTTCAATGCACTGCTTGGTTTCTCGAATCTTTTAAAGGATGAATTTGATTCCTTTACCAATGAGGAGGTCAGAAAATTCGTCGCAAACATCGCCGATTCCGCGGAAAACATTTACCTGCTGGTCGAAAACCTTCTTGCCTGGAGCCGTACCCAGACCAACCGGATCGTGATAAATCCTGTCCGGATCGACCTCAATGAAAAGGTCAGGGAAGTGATTTCTACCCTCACGCCCCAGATTCAAAAGAAAAATATCAGGGTATTCGTGAATTCCGGAAATCCTTTGATGGTTTCAACCGATCCCGGGATGATCGATTTCGTAATCCGGAACCTTCTTTCCAACGCCATCAAGTATTCCTTCGCGGGAGGCGAGGTCCGAATCGATCAGGAGCAACTGCCTCAAAAAATCAGGGTTGCATTCATCGACAACGGCGTAGGAATTCCGTCTGAAAACCTGTCACGGTTATTCCGGATCGACGGAAAGGTGAAGACTCAGGGTACCGAACATGAAACCGGCACAGGGCTGGGTCTGATCATCTGTAAGGAATTCATCGAAAAACTCGGAGGAGAGTTGTTGGTCGAAAACCGGGAAGATGCCGGTTGCACCTTCTTCTTCACACTGCCGACCCAGTAAATCCTTTTCACCTGACCCTGCCGGTATCGGGAACCACCCCGCTCTCTTTTGATTGCCGGACCAGTTTCATTGCCTCTTCGCGGATAAGATCCTCCAGAGGAACTTTTTCGCGAACCGATTTCTTTTCCAAAAAATCAAGATACTGGCGGTCGCCGCGAATCAGCTTCAGAAAGTAGGCAAGGGTGTCGGTTTTGGCCGGATCAACGCGGCCCGTGACTTTCGGAGGCGTGAAGATCAGTGGTTTATTCAGATCTATCATCCTGAAAATAAAAGCCTTCCTAACTGTATCCATTCCCCTGATGATAGAAATGGTATCAGAAGGAACGATCAGGTCGAACAGGTTTCCGTACAATTGCACCGGATCTTCATAATCGTCGCTCAGGGCAATGAACCACATATCGTCGCCCTGTTTCAGATTTCCATTGATTTTGTTGATCCAGTAATATTTATGGATTCGCTCAAGGGAGCCGATGGCATAGACCGGGAGGTGCGTCGGGCGACCCAGGTAATATTCGAAATTGGCAGCCGGGAACCACCTGAAAGTGATGATGGGCGCGTCTTTATCCATCAGGAAATGATCCTCATCCCATTTTTTCAGAGGTGCAAACTTTTCTCCCAGTTGCTCCCAGCCATACAGGTCGAGCGATACATCGTCGATCTTCATTTTTTGCAGGGGGATCCAGCCCCCGCGGATCTGTCCGACTGCCAGCGTTATCACCGAACCAAGTAACAGCAGGGAGAAAAAGACAGGAAGGGGGATCAGTCGCTTTACGGTTCCTTTAAGGGAGGGTTCCGAGAGCCAGGAGGCGACGATGACCAGGAGCCCCAGGTATCCCGGACCGGTCCAATGCGGCAGGGTACTGCGGAAGAGTGAAAATGCCGTGAATACCGCGATGAGGGGCAGACTGGTCCATAACAGGATCTGCCGGTGTGGGGCGCTGATGAAATGTCGGCGCCGGATCAGGGCGACAAGAGAAATTAAAATCAACACCACATTGACGGGATTGTTGTAAAAGAACTGGCCTGCAATCTCGGTAAGAAAATATTGGGGCTGCAACCCCGATTCCGTGATTCCGACCCTGTTTTCATGGAAGGTAAAGCTGATGAAATTATTTTCCATATTCCAGAAAATAACCGGGAGGAACAGCAGGGCTGAAACCAGTAGGGATCCCCAGAACTCCTTTGTCAAAATCCATTTCCGGTCATAAATTAGGATGTACATCAGCATGCCGAAAATCAGGAAAACGGAGTGATATTTCGACAGCAGGGCGAGGCCGGCTGTCGCACCGGCAAAAAAGATCAGGTTCCTGTTACGCGGCGATCGTTCGCGATCGGGCAGCGACTTCAGGAAGAGGTAAAGGGTCAGCAGCCAGAAAAAAACCTGCGGTGTATCAGGCAGGATGAAGGTTCCGGTCAGTATAAACCCGTAAAACGATGCGGTATACAGCAATGCCGCGTACAGACCCGTAAGATGGTTTTTAACGGTAAGTCCGATCAGGAACATCAGATAGGTACTGAGGGTTCCCAACACGACGGAGCCGAGCCTCACAAAGAATTCATCCTCGAAGGTGAGGTTCAGGGTAAACGCATCGATCACAAAGCCCACCATGGGTGGATGATCGAAATGGCTCAGGGCAGGATACTTCGCGTAGGTCCAGTAATAGACCTCATCGTTCCCAAGTTCAATGAAGCCCGCGATAAATCCACGGATCAGGACCGATACCACGAGGAGTACCAGAAGGGCAATGTGGATTTTTCTTTTTGAAGGCATGTTGCAAGACAGGGGCCAGGTAAGCCGTCGGGTTCCTGAATCCCTCTGCGAAGTAACAAAAAATTGTCGGTTTTCAGGTCATCAGAGGGTTCTTATCCTTTTAAAAAACGCTGAACAGAAGTTTCAAATTCAGAAATACAACCAGGCTCCCGATGATCAGCAGGATAACCTTGGTGTGTGTTTTATTGACATATTTTCCCATCACTTTTTTGGAGGATGTCAGATAAATCTGAAGGAAAATCGTAAAGGGCAACTGGATGCTCAGTACCATCTGTGAGATGATCAATCCCCGGTAGGGATCCGACACCATGAAGATGATCAGCAAGGCTGCGACCAGCGAGATGAGCACCCCCAACCGGGAATGACTGTCACGGATATCGTAAGGCTCACTGAACAATCCTGCGAAGATCGATCCTCCGGCCATTCCGGAGGTGATGGTGCTGGCGATACCGGCACACAGGAGAGCAACCGCGAAGATGGTACCCGCGTTGTTCCCGAGCAAAGGTTGCAGGATCCCTTTGGCCTGCTGCAATTCCGTTACTTCAATCCGGTTCGAAAAAAACGTTGTGGCAGCAAGAAGGATCATGGCGCTGTTGATAGCCCACCCGATCAGCATGGAGAACAGTGTGTCGAACAGCTCGAAATCCATCTGGCGTTTGATCACCTTTTCATCCTCGAGGTTCCATTGCCTGCTCTGGATTACCTCTGAATGCAGGAACAGATTGTGCGGCATAACAACGGCGCCCAGCACGCTCATGATCACGATCATGGAGCCCTCGGGCAGGGACGGTTTTACCCACCCCACCCCTGCCCTGACCCAGTCGATGTCGACCAGCGAAAGTTCGTACAGGAACGATAGTCCAATTACCGACACGAAGGCAATGATAAATTTTTCGATCTTACGGTAAGAGTTTGTAAATACCATGATGATCACGAAGAGAAAGGCAAGGAGCGCCCCGGCCGGGATGGGGATGCCGAACAGCATGTTCAGGGCAATGGCGGCGCCCAGAATCTCGGCCAGCGAGGTGGAGACCGATGCGCCCATGGCTGAAATCAAGACAGATTTCGATACCCAGCGGGGGGTGTGAAGCGTCGCGGCTTCCGACAGACACAGTCCGGTAGCAATTCCCAGGTGGGCAACGTTGTGCTGCAGGACGATGAGCATGATGGTCGAAAGGGTCACCATCCACAGCAAGGTGTAGCCAAAGGCTGATCCGGCCGCGATATTCGATGCCCAATTACCCGGATCGATGAATCCCACGGTCACGAGCAACCCGGGTCCGATGTACTTCAGAATATCCCGTGCACCGAACCCGGGCTTGTGGTCACGACGTTTTAGATCTTTAAAAAAATCAAGGATCATCCTTACAGGAGCACTACTCTTTTTCGAATCCCCATTTCCAGACGAAGGCGGCGAGGATGGCGCCCACGATCGGGGCCAGGATGAACAGCCAGAGTTGTGCCAAAGCCTTACCGCCGGCAAAAATAGCGGGTCCCAGGCTGCGTGCCGGGTTGACTGAAGTCCCCGTAACCGGGATTGTAACAAGATGAATCAGCATGAGGGTGACCCCGATGGCAAGGCCTGCCATGACTCCATTGCCATATTTGGAAGTCACTGCAAGGATCACGAACAGGAACAGGAAGGTCATGACCATTTCAATGACAAAGGCGCTTAATGTATCATAACCACCCAGATAGCCTTCACCCCAGCCATTGGAGCCAAGCGCCCATTCACCCATCTGGAAATCGGGACGACCCACCAGTATCAGGAACAGAACTCCGGCCCCGAGTAGCGCGCCAATGCATTGGGAAATGATATAGCCGATTGCATCTTTCACTTCCATTTTACCGGCTACCAACACCCCGATGGTCACTGCCGGGTTGATGTGGCAACCTGAAATGCCTCCGATGGCATAGGCCATCGCAACCACCGCGAATCCGAACGCAATCGAAATACCCAGCAATCCCACCCCGCTCGGGCCGGTCTGACTGATTCCCGCAATGACGGCTGCTCCGCAGCCAAAAAGCACCAGGCTGAAGGTGCCGATTAACTCAGCTAAATACTTTTTCATGATCTTTGTTTTAATGGTTGTTTCAAAAATAATTAAAAAAATGAAGAATGCCTTAAAAAAGATTATATATTTACATGTTCTAACGACAATCCACCAAAAAAAAACGTAACCATGAAAAAGATCATTTTACTGTTTTCAGCGCTGTTGCTTGCCGGAACAATTTCCGCACAGCAAAAGGCTTATCTGTCATTGGGAGTGGGAGCGGGTCTTGGAACCGCGCGCACCTACGACCTTTACAACGGGTATAAAGTTCATCCGGTCGGACTTGGGAAAGGTCTTGATTTTAACCTGCGGGGCGGTTATTTCGTGGGCCAGGCCATTGCCATTGAACTCGGTGTCGGGTACCGGATGGGATTCAACACCAAAGTGGATCTTGAAGAGGAAACGGACTCCTATAAAAGCTATGGCGGATCCGGCACACTCAAATTCAAGAGTGATATGCTTTACCTGGTTCCGGCCGTGGTGATCTCACCCGACTTTGAATCCAAGACGAGACCCTATGCCCGCCTGGGCGTTTTGATCGGCATTATGCCCTCCATGACGACCAAGATGGATATTACGACAACCAGTTACCCCTATGATGCCCTTGCAGCAACCGATAATACCATCGCAACCATTAAATACTCGGGTGGTGTGGCCTTCGGGGGCAGCTTTGCATTGGGCTGCGATTTCAACCTCAGCGATCTCCTGGCCATCTATGCAGAAATTTATTACGACGCCCTGAGTTACGCTCCTACCAAAGGTGAATTCAAAAAATGTGAAGTCAATGGAAAGGATGTCCTTTCCGACATGACAACGTATGACAAGGAAGTGGAATTCGTGAAAGACCTCACCGGTTTTGTACCGAAGGACAGCGAGCCCGACCAACAGTTGAAAAAAAGTTATCCGCTCAACAGCCTTGGACTGAATATCGGATTAAAGATAAAATTATAGCTGATCCTGAAAGAACCTTTGTTTTCAGCCTGCCACGACCGTGGCGGGCTTTTTTTTGCTCCAGCGTGTTTTTAATTTATCGAAATAGAGGTAAACGACCGGTACCACAATGAGGGTCAGAAAGAGCGAACTGGTGAGTCCGCCGATCAGCGCCCAGGCTGTACCATTCTTCCACTCCGAACCGGCGCCGGATGCCAGCGCGATCGGCAACATCCCAAAGATCATCGAAAAGGTGGTCATGAGAATGGGCCGCATCCGCACCTTTCCTGCCTGGATAAGGGCATCAAATGTATTGTAGCCCTCCTCTTTCAACTGGTTGGTGAAATCGACGAGCAGGATGGCATTTTTCCCAACCAGTCCCACCAGCATGATGATTCCGAGGATGGAGAAAACCGTCAACGACTGCATGGTGAGACCCAGGGCCAGCAAGGCGCCTATGATGGCAAGCGGAATCGAAAAGATCACCACGAACGGATAGACATAGGAATCGTATAAGGCAACCATAATCAGGTAAACGAACAAAATGGAGGCAAGGAAGGCAATACCCATACTCCCGAAAGCCTCGGTCTGGTACTTCATGTCGCCTTCGGCGATCACGGTCACCTCCTTGGGCATGGGCATGGCGTGCACCACCTTTAACACATCCTCACCCACCGATCCCACCGGCCGGCCGATGACCTGGCATTGAACTGTAACCGAAGGAACCCGGTCGTACCGCTGTAATATCGTGGTCCCGCTCGACGGCCTGATGGTGGCAAACTGGTTCAACTGGATGCTTTTCCCCTGGTCATTGACAAACGAAAGACCTGCAATGTCGTTTATGCTGTTGCGGTCGAACTGGTCGAGCAATACGTTGATGTTGTACTCGTTGTCGCCTTCCCGGAATTTTGCATCGGTGTTGCCGCTAAACGCATTTTGCAGGGTCATTCCGACCACCGCGGTCGAAAGTCCGAGACTGGCCATTTTATCCTTATCGATGCGGATATCGACTTCCGGGTTACCGGCCTCGACCGACAGCTTCACTTCATAGGTTCCGGGGACTTTTTTCATTTCGGCCATCACCACCTCCGACCAGCGCGTCAGCGTGTCGAGGTTCGGACCGCTTAAAACGATCTGAATCGGATCCATATCCGAGGTACCCATCAGCGAAACGATGGTTGAGCGGACTTTAACGCCGGGAATCAGGTTCATGAGATCTTTTTTCATCTTGATGGCAAACAATTCCGAAGTGATCTCCCGTTTCTCCTTGGCAACCATCTTCACATGCATTTCTGATTTATAGGCGGTATTTCCCGCTTCGAAAAAGCTGGTGGTGCTCCCCACCGAAGTGAAAACACTGATGACTTCCCGTTGTTTCATCAGGTATTGCTCCGCTTTCAGCGTCAGCTGGTTGGTTTGTTCGATGCTCGCATTCTTGGGGAGTTCCATCTGGATGATCACTTCACCCCGGTCGCCCATACTCACGAATTCCGAACCGATAAACCCGCCAATGACCAGTGACAGGGATGCAAAAAAGAGGACGGTGGTGCCCGCGATCACGATGACTTTATGACGCAACGACCAGGCTACCACCTTGGAATACCCCTCGGTGAAACTGTGCAACCATCGTTCAAAACCAAGAATGATCCTGCCTGCCAGATTGTCCTCCCGAAAACGTGTTTTCTTGGCCATCCGGGAAGCGAGCAGTGGCGTAATGGTAAAAGAGACAAACAGGCTCAGGAGGGTGGAGAACACCACGACCAGCGAAAATTGTCTTAATAACCCTGATACCATGCTCGATATCAAAGCAATGGGAAGAAATACCACCACATCGACAAGGGTAATCGATACCGCCGTGTAGTTAATTTCGTTTCGTCCGTCAAGTGCGGCTTTCCGGCGTTCTTTCCCCATATCGAGATGCCGGTAAATATTCTCCAGAACAACAATCGAATCATCCACAAGGATCCCGATCACCAGCGACATGGCAACCAAAGAGATGATGTTCAGCGAAAAGTTGAACAGGTACATGGCGGTAAAGGTGGAGATCAGGGAAGCGGGAATGGCCACCAGGACGATGAACGAATTCCGCAAACTGTGCAGGAAAACAAGCATGACAAGCGCCACGAGGCAGATGGCAATCAAGAGATCCTTCATCACGGCATTGGCCGATGTCAGCGTAAATTCAGAAGTGTCGTTGGCAATCGCCACTTGTAACTTTTCTGCCTGGTAAATCCCTTCAATTTTGCTGATCGCCTGCTTCACATTTTTCGAGATCTCCACTTCATTGCCATCGGGCTGTTTGAAAATCAGCAACCCCAGCGAGGTCTGTCCGTTGAACCGGTTAATGCTGACGGTCTCTTTCTTTGAGTCGCTCACATCGGCCACATCCTCCAGCCTTACCGGACTTCCGCCGGCATCCGATTTAATGACCAGGTTTTTCAGATCTTCAAGGGCGACAAACTTCCCGGATAACCGGATGATCACCTCCTGGCTCTGGTCCTTGATCTTGCCCGTGGGAAATTCCATGTTTGCGCTCCGGATCGCCTGGGTGATCTGGAGGATCGAGATCCCATGGGCCTTGAGCTTGTTGTTGTCGACATTGATGCGGATCTCCCGCTCCTCGCCTCCCACGATATCAACCTGTGAGATGCCGTTGATGGTGGAGATCATCGGTTTTATCTTGTTTTTGACCAGATCGTACAATTCGGTGGACGGAATACCGGCAGTGAGCCCCAGACGCATGATGGGAATATCATCCATGCTGAAGTTACTGATAATGGGCCTTTTCACATCCTCCGGGAGGAGGTATTCGATGTTCGCTACTTTCCGGGTGGCATCTTCGGTAGCCTTATCCATATCGGCCGAATTCTTGAAGATAACGACTACCACCGAATTCCCTTCGGACGAGGTGCTTTGAATGTTATCGATATCCTCAAGTGAGGAGATGGCATCTTCGATCTTTTTCGTGACCGAATTTTCAACTTCCGAAGGCGAAGCCCCGGGATAAGCGGTCACGACGACGAGTACGGGTTGAGAATATTTCGGGAAAAGCTCGTAATTCAACGAAAAATAACTCACGATCCCCATAAAAATAAGCACAGTGAAGATAACCACGATCAGCGTGGGTCTCTTTATCGCAATTTCAGTAAGTGTCATGACAGGGAATTATTTTGAATTGACAATCTTGATACGGCGCATGTTGTCGAGGTTGATCTGTACGGAGATCACAACCTGCTCCCCTGGAGCCAGTCCGCTGAGAATCTGAACTTCATGATCGGTAGCGATTCCGATGGTTACCGGTTTCAGAACTGCCCGGTCGTTTTCAGCCACATAAACTTTCGGGGTTTTAATGCTTCCGACGATCGCCTCACGGGGAACCACCAGCGCTTCGAATACGCTTTCGGAATGAAACATGGCGGTGCCAAACATCCCCGCCCGCAACGGGTGCCCCGGATCGTTGTTAATCTCAAGCTCCACGGGAAACCGTTTGACTTCGTCGGCCTTCACGCCGACCGAAACAACGGCGCCCTCGTAGGTTACCCCGGGATAGAGCGAAGTCGACACCTTGATCCGGTCGCCTTTCCGGACCATGGCGGCTTCCGTTTCAGCAACATGGGCGATGAATTTCAAACGGCTAACATCCACGATATCGGCCACGGGGGCTCCCGGAACCAGCAACGACCCGATCTCGATGTACCGTTTGACCACGGTGCCTTTGATCGGCGCCGAAATCGTCGTGTACTCGAGCTGTTTCCGCAGTGTGGTCAGGTCGGTCTCTGCTTTTCTTAACGCAAGTTTCGAATCTTCCACCTGCTGGTTCGAAATGGCATCGGCCTTCAGCAAACCTTCATATTTTGCCAGATCGCCACGTGCTTTGTTGTATGCTGCCTCTGCCAGCAACAACTGGCTCTTCACCAGGACATCATCAAGTTTTGCAAGCACCTGGCCTTCGCCGACTACATCGCCGGTATTGAACATCAACCCGGTTACCTTTCCCTGACCTTCCGACATCAGCGTCAGCTCATGGATGGCCGAAAAGGATCCGTTTACCTCGAAACTACCCGGCAGGGTTTTCTTCCCGATGGTCGTGACAAAAACCGGTATACTGGTTAGATTGCCCTCCAGCTTCGATTTCTCGTCTATTTTTTTCTTGTTCAGGATTAATGTCAAACTGCAGGCCCCGACCAGGAATACAATGATCAGGGTGATGGATATGATGCGTTTCATTTTACAATTGATTGAATGACTGAATGATTGAAAATGTGCTAATGTGCTAATGTGAAAATTTGAGGATTTGAGAATGTGAGAATGTGAGAATTTTGAATTAATATCTTTTTTGCCTATTGCCTGTTGCCTGTTGCCTATTGCCTATTGCCTAATTTCCAATGCCTAATGGCTAATGGCCAATTCCTGTTGCCTGATTTTGAACAATTGTTAAAAGCTTTCCGTTTGCCTTAAGGTATTCGAGTTCCGAAACTTTCATCTGGACCAGGGCATAAATGTGATTTGTCTGGGCATCGCTCAGCGACGTTTCAGCATTCAGAAGGTCGGTAAGGGGTATCACTCCCTTTGAATATTGTTCCTGTGAAATGCCATACACCCGTTCGGCAAGTTTCATGTTTTCACGTTGCCGTTTCTCGGCTTCAATGCTGTTGAGCAGCTTCCGTTCAGCGTCCTCCGAATTGATCCGGATCAACCTTTTGGTGTCATCCTCAGTTACCCGGAGCTTCTCAAGCTCGATCCGGGTCTGACTGACCTTGTAATGCCGCTGTAATCCGCTGAAAACCGGCACCGACAACCTGATTCCGATCACGCTGGTGTTAAACCAGTCGGTTGGTTTTCCGAACAGGTAAAAGGTATTGCTCTGATTCAGGTAGTTGACGCTGGCGTAAAGGTTCAGGCTGGGGAAGTATTCCGACTGATTCATCCGGATGTTGGTATTTACAAGTTGTTTCTGATGTTCCAGCAACCTGACATCAATATGATCGGAGAGGTTCGCATCGTTAATGATCAGCGGCGCCGAGGGCGTCACAGAGTCGCTCAGGGCGATCTCACGACCCTGATCCAGTCCCATAAAATACTTCTGCATGGCGAGTTCCTGCTGGTAAAGAACCTGCAACCGCTCCAGTTCCGTGATCATATTCAGTTTCTGAACAAGGATCCGGTCGACATCCACCTTCTTGATCAGACCGAAATCATACTGGCTCTGGGCAATCTTTTCGGCTTTCCCGATCTTTTCCAGGTTTGAACTGATATTCTGGATCTGCTGCATCGTGATTTGAGTCAGATAATAGGATTGCGCTACCTGAAAAACCACGTCGATCGTGGTTTTTTCCGTGACCAGTTGGTTTTGTTCCTCCATCTGCTTCGCCAGTCGCAATGCCACCAGCCAGGTTTGGCTGTACAGCATCTGACCGATATCGAGCGCCCCCGCAAGGTTGTATGTTGTACCGAACTGAACCGGGATCATTTCGCTCGGGTTGGGCGGGTTGGAGAAAATGTTGGGGATCATCTGGGTTGGCAGGCTCACGTAATCGTCGAACGATCCCGTGATGCCGATCTGGGGCAACCCGCCGCCTACCGTTGCTTTGTAGCTGTGCTGAAGTCTGATCTGCTCCAGGTTCGACAGCTTCAGGTGCGGACTGTTCAGGATGGACAATCGCAGACATTCCTGTAAACTGATGGGTGTCGCCGTAAGATTATCAGATGGAACGGTCCCCGAAGCCAGCGATTCACCGATCGCATGGGTCTTCTGAACCCGGTAATGATATGATGCGGATGATCCATTCACCCGGGCGGCATCCACTGATACCGCAGAGATGGTTATAAAAAACAGGATGCTGATTGCTAAGTATGTGCTTTTCATGAATCAAATAAATCAAAATTAGTCAACCGTTTTGTCACTCCTCCGCCCGGATCTCCCGGGGTCAATAAGGTACCCCCATATAACAAAAATTGCCCTGAAGGCAATGCGGTGGCGAAAGTAAATCGATTATATATTGCCCGCTACCATTTGTCGACGAATACCGGAGGAAAACCGATGAAAACCCGAAATCCTGAATCAGTTGATTAAATCGCATTTCTTAATCTACGATTTGACTTCATCAATCAACCAGAATCCCGCATCACTGACCTGTGTAAAATGCAAAATCAGATTTCAGTGTTTAATATATTTGTCGGGGCGTTTACGTTTGAAAAAGATTTTCTATTTTTATTGAAATTTCAAGCTTCATGGAAGTATTTATAAAAAAATCGATCAGCCTTGAAACAGCAGCCCGGATGACAAGGGCAGCGATTGACAAAGCAGTTGAGCTGGGGATCTCGGTCGCGGTGACCGTTGTGGATGAAAGCGGCATACTGAAACATTTCGCCCGAATGGATAACGCACCCCTGATTGCCGTGGACGCTTCAAGGAAAAAAGCCTTAACTGCTGCCGGGTTCGGATTGCCGACAGGGAAGGCCTGGTTCGATTTCATTAAAGAGGATCCCATCCTGCGTGAGGGCGTTCATGATTTCACCGATTTTATGCTGATGGGAGGAGGCGTTCCCGTTATAGATGATAATCGCATCATCGGGGCGATCGGCGTCAGCGGCAATCATTACGAAGAGGATCAACAGTGTGCTCATGCAGCGCTAAATTGTCTGGAGAACTGATATCATGGTAAAGATTAATGACACCCGATTATTGCTCGAACGGCTGAATACATTTTCGGCCGGGTTCACCACGATCCAGACCCTGACGGAACTCGCCGGATCGGTTGAAAAAGTACTGGACGACATTTTCGATATAGAGTTTTCAGGACTTTATCTCTATGATTTTAAGGAACAACGGTTAACACTACTGATTGCCAAGGGATTTACCCCTGAGGAGTTGGATGAAGCCGACCGGACAGCCTTTAAGCGGCATCCGGGACATGTTTTCAGGACAGGAGAGATTCTCAATATTCCCGACACCGAAAACGATCCCGAACAGCGGTCTATATCTTCGGAACGAAGTTTTGTGGTACGATCGCGGTTGTACGTCCCGGTAATGAACGGAAAACAGACCGTGGGTGTGTTCGGAATTGTAAGTTCTGAAAAAAACCGTTTCGACGGGGTTTCTGTGTCGGTATTTTCCTTCATCTGCAACATTGCAGGCGGCATTTACGGGAAGATCCTCACCCAGGATGAGCTTCGCACCACCTCGCTGATTGCAAGGGAAACCGACAATGCCGTGGTAATTTCTGGAAAGGAAGGCAAAACCGAATGGGTCAATTCGAGTTTTGAAAAAATAACGGGGTATACACTTGACGAAATCCGGGGAAAACGTCCCGGCGAACTGTTACAGGGAGCGTTAACCGATCCTAAGTCGGTCATGGAGATCGCCGATGCGATCCGGGAGCAACGACCCATCGAAACCGACATTATCAACTACCATAAGAACGGAACCCCTTACTGGGTCCGGCTACAGATCCAGCCGGTTTTCGATGAGACGGGGCAGCTCACCCATTTTATTTCCATCCAGCGCGATATCACCGAACAGAAAAAAGTACAGGAGGAGATGGAGTCGATCACGACCCGTCTCTCCACCCTGATAAAAAATCTCCATTCCGGAATCCTTGTTGAAGATCATGAACGAAAAATAGCGTTGGTCAATACAGCGTTCTGTGAACTTTTTGCGATTCCGGTCGATCCGGAATTACTGATCGGTTCCGATTGTTCGCAATCGGCTGAGCAGTCAAAGGGTCTGTTCAGGGATCCGGAAGGATTTGTGAAACACATTGACCATATTTTAAAAGAGCTGAAGCCGGTTATTAGCGAGGAACTTGATATGGCTGACGGCAGGACGCTTGAGCGCGATTATATCCCCATATTGTTCCAGGGTAAGTTTCTTGGAAACCTTTGGCAATACCGCGATACCACCGCCAAAAAGAATTATGAGACGAACCTGCGAAAGGCCATGCAGGAAGCCGAAGCGGCCAATTCGGCCAAGAGTCTCTTTCTTGCCAAGATGAGCCATGAAATCAGGACACCGCTCAATGCTATTATCGGATTGTCGAAGATCATTCGTGATACGTCCCTGAACCCGGAGCAGAAAAAGTTGAATGATAAACTGCTTATGGCGGGTGACAATTTATTGGGAGTAGTCAATGAAATCCTTGATTTTTCCAAGATTGAGGCCGGGAAGGTGGTACTCGAGTCGATCCCGTTCAGCCTGCGGGATGTCATGAAACGGGTTTATTCGTTCCAGGAACATGCTGCCGAAGAAAAAATGATCAAACTGGAGGTCCGGGTCGATGACCGGATTCCCGCGGCCCTGAAAGGCGACCCGGTGCGACTGCAGCAAATCTTTACCAACCTCGTAAGCAATGCCATCAAATTTACCCACGAAGGGGGGATCGGCGTCGACTGCACCCTCCAACAATCCGGTTCCGATACGGTGACCCTCACCTGTTCGGTGACCGATACAGGGATTGGTATCAGTGAGGAAAACCTGGTAAATATCTTTGAAGGATTCCGTCAGGAGGACGATAGCGTGACCCGGTTATATGGAGGAACCGGGCTTGGACTCACCATTTGCCGGCAGCTTGTCAGCCTGATGGGTGGCACCCTCGAAGTCGAGAGCCGGAGGGGCGCCGGTAGCAGATTCTTTTTTACCATCGAACTGGGAATCTCGGATGAAAATTTACTCGCGGCTGAAAAAAAGAAACCCGTTATCGATCTGCAGGCATTGAAAAACAAGGTCATCCTGGTAGTCGAGGACAACGACTTTAACCAGTTTATTGCCAAGTCAATACTTGAGAAATGGGGCGCCCGTGTCGAGGTCGCCGCGAACGGGCAGGAAGCCATAAACCAACTGTGGCTTTCCGACATCGATCTGGTGCTCATGGATATGCAGATGCCGGTTATGGATGGAATTACTGCTACACGCATCATTCGCAAAGATCTTAACAAAACCATCCCGATTATAGCTTTAACGGCAAATGTTACGCAGGAAGCGATCAAAACAGCGTTTGAAGCCGGCATGAATGAGTATATCTCGAAACCGTTTGATGAAGATGATCTTTATATAAAGATTCTTACCCTCTTCGAAACACCGATCAGTTATGACAACGGCCAAAATATTCATTTTGAGGATGCACCTGTAGTGATGCAGGAAGGAAGCTACTTTAATCCCGAAACTTTAAACTCATTTTTCCAGGGAAACAAAGCCCAGATCAGATCGACGCTTGAACTATTCATCGAACACATTCCGAAATATTACAACGACTTACAAAATGCCTGGGAAAACAGGGATCCCGGTGGAATAACACAGGCAGCCCACAAGATCAAATCAAGCATCGATATGGTTGCGTCATCTCAGATCAGGGAGATCATCTTAAAAATTCACAACTTTCAGCATGAGGGGTTGGACCTGGATGTGATCGGATCGTTGATCAGGGATGGGAAAACCCGGATCGATCTTCTGGTGACCCAGATCAGGGAGTACCTGGATGGTTTAGCCGGGGATCAATAGAAACCCAGGTGATATAGGCTAATCCCGATTATTTCACGGCAAGCCCTTGAACTGTTTTCCAATGCTTCGGCATCGGGAAGCAGCCGGTAAATGCTTGCAGGCGCCGGAACCACCTCGAAATCCGATGGGGCCGGAATTATCAAAAGACCGGTATTGGAAAACAGCAAAACCGATCGTTTCATGTGCAGGGCAGAAGTCACCAGAAGAATCTTTCTGCCTTTCAGTTCTTGCATCATTTTCGACACTTCATCGCGGTTTTCCGCCGTGTTCCTGCTCCGTGTTTCCAACAGGATGTTTGCCGAAGGTATGCCCAGGTTGATAAGGAAAATTTTCATGCCCGAGGCTGCAACTCCGGTCCGGTGCAGCGGATCGGCTCCCCCGCTCAGGATAATCCGGGCTGATTTGTGAGCCCTGAACAACTGTGCGGCAAAAAATTCGCGGTCGGCCGCCCTGTTCAGATCGATGTGGGGGAAATCAGGACCCGCAAATCCTCTGATACCGCCACCCAGAACAACGATCGCATCGGCCCGGGGATATGCTCCCGGAGAGCGGTAAGGGTAAGCCGATTCAAGCTTACTCCGTACAAAATCGCTCCACACAGGGGTGCTCCACATCCAAAGCCAGACCACGGCTGTTACCAAACAGATCAGACCGGCTTTCCTCTTTTTCAGCGCAATTAAAAGACCAGCGAGAATCAAGCCGATGATGGTGATGCCAACCGGCATGACCAGTTGGGAAACTCCCTTGTACAGCGTGTAGAAGAAATCAGACATGCGTGGGATTTCAGGATTGTATTTGTTTTTCGAGCTGTTCCGTAAGTATTGAAAAATAACGACAGAAACGGTCGATCATCCCGTACACCTCCGGGGTTTTCCGGCCTGTTTTCGCGGCATCGTTGATCGCTTTGATCAGATCCCGCATCTCACTGCCGGATACCAGGTCGATAGCCGATTTGATCTTGTGTGATGTCCGGCTGATCCCGTCCATGTCGTGTCGTGCTGCGGCTCCTCCCAGGTCGGTGATATACTCCGGCGTAACCTCCAGAAACTTCCGGATCATCTTTCCCAACATGACCGGATCGTTGTTAACCATTTTCGAGAGCCGTGTAACATCGCAAAGGACCAGATCTCCCGGCAGGGGTTCCGGTTCTGCTGCAGCGATGGCCAGGGCGTCGTTTTCCGTTGCGCCTGTAACAACCGGTCCGAGTACCTCCCGGATACGGGCATAGAGCTCCGCTTCTTCAAACGGTTTGGATACATAACCCTGCATTCCGGCTTTTTCGCACCGTTCGATGATCCCCTTCACTACATTGGCAGTAAGCGCCAGGATGGGAACATTCAGCTTCAGTTCGTTCCGGATCACCGTTGCCGCGGTGATCCCGTCCATCACGGGCATCTGGATATCCATGAGAATCAAATCATAGGACTCTTTTTGAAGTCGTTCGACTGCCTGACTGCCGTCGTCGGAAATTGCAGTTACAGCCCCCCATTTCTCGAGCAGCGCCTGAGCGATGAACTGGTTGAATCTGTTGTCTTCGACCAGAAGTATGCGAAGCCCCTTCAACGATGGCGCCGAATCCGCGGCCGGTTCCCGGTCGGCATCTTTCGCGGGAGCCGAACCCGTTTCCATTTCAAAGGTGAAATAAAATGTACTCCCCCGGTCTTTTTCACTTTCGAGTTCAAGCCTGCCTCCCATAAGCTCCACCAACTGTCTGCTGATGGCAAGGCCCAGACCGGTACCCCCGTAGGTCCGGGTTATACTCATATCCTCCTGCTCGAAACTCCTGAAAATCTTTTCTTGGTTTTCCCGGCTGATACCGATGCCGGTATCGGAGACTTTAAAAAGCACCTGATTCCTGCCGGATTCGCTTCCCGCCAGTTCCAACCTGATCTCGACAGAACCCTCGCGGGTGAATTTGATGGCGTTGCTGACCAGATTGTTGAGGATTTGCTGCAATCGTCCCGGGTCGCCTTTTACCCAATCGGGAATATTCTGATCCGTTTTGAGACTGAGTTGAATGCCCTTCTCTTCGGCCCGGTACTCGTTGGCATCGTAAACCTTCCTGACAAGGTCTGTAAGATTGAAATCGGATATCAGGATATTGAACTGTCCCGATTCGATTTTCGAAAAATCAAGGATATCATTAATAATGCTGAGGAGGTTCGATGAGGATATCCGGATGGTGTCGATCAGCTTCAGTTGGGCTCCGTCCAGTTTTGAGTCCCTGAGCAACCTGATCATCCCGAGAATGGCATTGAGGGGAGTCCGTATCTCATGACTCATGTTGGCCAGGAACCGGGTCTTTGCAACCGATGCAGCCTGCGCCTCTTCGGTTGCCTTCTGCAGGGCAAAAGCGTCGGCAATTTTACGGGTGATGTCGCGGGCGATCCCGGTGGTTCCGAGCAGCGCGCCTGCGGGATCAATGATGGGAGCGCGAAATACCTCGAACCAGACTTTTTTACCGTGGAATTCCATTTGCTCCTCCACGATCTTCAACGACCGTGTTTCGAGCACTTCCCGGTCCTGCTGTATCATGATTTGTGAGATGGGTTCCGGCCAGAGATCTTTTGCTGTTTTCCCCACCGGATTATCATTTTCAGTCAGACTGAAATATTCAAAGAAGGGTTTGTTTACCAACAAATACCTGCCTTCAGTATCTTTAAGCCACATCAGGTAAGGAATGTTGTCGAAGATTGAGTTCAGGTAAGCTTCCCGTGTCAGTAGCTCCATTTCGGTCCGTTTCCGGTCGGCTACATTACACAACAGGTCAGCCAGAATCTGTAAAAGCGATATCTCCTCATTACTCCATGGTTTCACCTTCCTGACTGAATCAAACCCGACAAATCCCAGGCAGGTGTTGTTGACGATCATCGGCACGGTGATCAGGGTCCTGATGCCTTGCGGTTCGAGGATCATTCGCAACGGATCGCCCGCAGCCAGCTTTTGAACATCATGTACCACAAGCATCTTCCCGTTACGATGGGTATTTACCCAGTCGGGAAAGTCGTCGACCGGGATGTTTCGGAGATTCTCTATTTCAGGATTGATCCCTTCGGCACACCATTCGAACGTATTTGTCATGAGCCCCGCCTGGAAGTCATAGTCGAAAATGTAAACCCTGTCAACCATGGTTTCACTACCGATCAATTCCAGCAAGTTGTTGACCGCCTCATCGCTGGTATCGAGGGGAATGTTAATGAATTCAGCAGCGATGCGGCTTACCAGTTTCTGAAGGCGGAACAGGTGCGACAACTGGTTTTCTGCATTCTTACGATCCGTAATATTGTGACTGATCCCGATAATGCCCTGCACATTTCCGGTATCATCAAAAAAGGGGATTTTATTGCCTTCGAACCACAATTCTTTCCCCGACAGGGTGATCAGGGTATCTTCAACGTTGATAAAAGGCTTCCCGGAACTGAGAACCGTCAAATCCTCCGAATGGGTTTTTGCCGCCACTTCGGGGCTGTAGAACGCTTCATCGGTTTTACCCAACGCCTCTTCCGCGGATGAAACATTCAGGAGTTCTGCCTCCGCCTTGTTTAACAGTATTTTTCGACCCCCGAGGTCTTTAACATATACCGGGTCCGGAATGTTGTCGATGATCTGACGCAATAAGTTTTGTTCTTTTTTCAAATGGGCTTCCCGCTCCTGCATTTTTTCAAAAAGGATCAACGTGCGACACTTCTCCTTGAGAACCTTTAAAACTCCAACAACTGCCTTCATTTCGCTTTTGCCGAAACATTCCCGACGGGTCAGGTGCAGAAAATTCCCGGGAAATATCTGAAAAACATAATGGACATCCGACTCTTCATCAACCAGTAATAACTCTTCGCCATCAGAAACCTCCGGCTCCGTGCGACCACTGCCGGGACAGGGATCTTTTTGCCCGATTTCCACCTGAAGGCAGTTCAATTTTTCGGTCAGCGCCGGGACGATCCGTTTGAAATATCCGTTCAAACCATCCTCCGGAGGCACAGGTTCAACCGACAGGTTCACTGCCAGATCCAGCAACTCCCTAATTCCGAGGTTTTCCATATTCCGGTCTTGTTGGTAAAAAAAAACAGCCAGGGTTATCTGGTAATTAATTATCGTTATATTTGTATAACAAGTTGCACTTCAAAAATAATTATTTAAGGTTTATCTTTAACAGGAAATCACGTTATGTTCATATTGCTGGTTGAAGACGATCACTTTTATGCCACCCTGTTGCAGGAGTTTTTAAGGCAAAACGGTTACACTGACCTGAAACATTTCGATAACGGCCTCGAATGCCTGTTGCAGGTTTACGAAGAAAAGGCGCCGGATGTAATAATTATGGACTATCAGATCGGCCTTATCAACGGTGTGGAAATCCTTCAGAAGATCCGGGCTTATAAACCCGATTTGCAGGTTATTTTCATGTCGGGTCAGAAAGATGTGAAAGTCGCGGTTCAATCGATGAAAAAAGGAGCAAGAGATTACATTCCCAAAGATGAAAAGGCTTTGGAAAGATTGTTAAAGGTTTTGAAAGAGATGGAATCGGAAGGTCGGAAAAAACAGGAAAACAGACGTGCCGGCTCGGTCCTTTCGAAAGTGAAGAAATTTCTCACGGATCATGAGTGAAAACCCGCGTGAAGCATGGTGATGTTTCACCAATCGTCGACAGGGTCACGCTTACAAAAACAGGTTCGATGCAAACCGTTTTCTTTTTTCGCAAGGCAAACGCCCCATGGCACCACAGCATTGAAGAACTGTTTGAGACCATTATAAACGCATTACCCGTATCGGTGACCCCGGTCAGGTACATCATGAAGCGGAACAGTACCGGCCTTTGGAACCGTATGATCAATACCATTGATGCCGCGTTTCATCAGGGCGATGTAAACCATATCACCGGAGATGTCCATTACATTGCGCTGTTTCTGAGGAAACACAAGACCATCCTGACCATCCACGATCTGCGGATTCTGACCTCGGGGGGCAGATTAAAAAAAGCGGTCATCCGGTTTTTCTGGTTCACCATGCCTGCCCGCCGGGTCCGGTACATTTCGGTCATCTCCGAATTCATTAAAGCGGAACTGATGGCGCTGACTGCCATTCCTGCCTCAAAGATCCGGGTTGTTTATGATTGTATCGCACCCGAAATTGTTCCGGTTCCACGGGAATTCAATGCCGTTGAGCCGGTGATCCTGCAGATCGGGACCACTCCCAACAAGAACCTGCACCGGGTTATCCCCGCCCTCGAAGGAATGAACATCACCCTGGTGATCATCGGGAAACTATCGGCCGAACAGGAAACATTGCTCTCGAACCACCACATCCGGCACCGGAATTATTACAACCTTCCCTACGCAGAGGTACTTGACCACTACCGGAATGCCGACCTCATCCTTTTTGCATCAACTTACGAAGGCTTCGGGCTCCCCATCCTCGAAGCCAATGCCATCGGCCGGCCGGTCATTGCCGGCAACAACACCGCTTTACCCGAGGTGGCCGGGGATGGTGCCTTACTGGTGGATGCCGAAAGTATCGATTCGATCCGGAGCGCCGTGATGCGGATCATCAGTGAACCGGAGCTGAGGTCAGGATTGATTGCACGGGGATTTGAGAACGTAAAACGATTTCATCCCCGCACTATCGGGGAGCAGTTCGCAACGCTTTATGAAGAGATTTTATCTGAAAAAAGATGAAGAAAATTCTCTCCTTCACCGATTATTACTGGCCCGGCTATAAAGCAGGCGGTACCATTCGGGCCTTCATGAACCAGGTTGATTACCTGAAAAACGACTTTGAATTCTTCATTGTCACCAGTGATACCGATTATACCGACACTTCACCGTATCCATCGGTGATTTCCGATCAGTGGACCCATCCCGAGCCCAATGTGCATATTTACTATGTTTCAGCCCGCGAACGTAAAGTTACACTCGTTTACCGACTGCTCGGGGAGCAGACCTACGATGTGGTTTATATTCACCTGCTGTTCGGGTTCTGGTTTTCATTCCTGCCCGTGCTCCTGGCAAAACTCCGGCGGTGCAGGCGGATTGTCATTGCCTCCCACGGGGTACTCGGGAAGGGAGCCCTGGGTGTAAAACCGGGCAGAAAAATGTTCTTTTTACGCCTCATGCGGTTAACCGGTCTTTACCGGAATACCGTATTCCACTCCGTTACCGATCATGAAACCGTTGATATCAAAACCCATATCGGCAAAGGGACCCGGATTGCCGAGGCCCGCGAACTGCCCCGTAAAATCTCGCAGCCACCCCGCCGGATTCCGAAGATCGAAAATTCACTGAACATGGTTACCATTGCCCGGATCTCGCCGGAGAAAAACCAACTCTTTGCCCTGGAACTCCTGACCAAATGCACCCGGCATAAAATCCGGTACGACCTGGTGGGTCCGGTTTACGATGAATCCTACTGGGCCAGATGCCAGGACCTCATTCAATCGCTTCCCTCAAATATTGGGGTCAACTATCGCGGAAGCATCAACAGCGAAATGATCCTGAATGAGTTGCAAAAATATGACATCATGCTCCTGCCCACGACCGGCGAAAAGTTCGGCCACACGATCCTCGAGAGCTTTATGGCAGGTTGTCCGGTAATTATCAGCGACCGCACACCCTGGAAGAACCTGACCGAAGCAGGCATCGGTTACGATCTGCCGCTTGAGAAACCGGAAGCGTTTGTCAGCGCGCTCGAATCATTTGCCGTCCTGGATGCACCCGCCTTTAATATCTGGTCGGAAAAGGCTTACCGGTATGCCCGCGACTGGTGCTCCAATCCTGAAATGCTGGCGGAAAATATCAACCTTTTTAACCAATGACCATGAGCACTGACCTGTCGAAATACGATAACAGCGCATACGATCCGGGAGGCGGCGCTTTCAAACGGCTGTTGTGGTATTACGTCAACATCCTCTTTTTCAAATCACCTCTGATCCCGTCGAGCGCTCTGAAATGCACGCTGCTCCGGTTATTCGGCGCGAAAGTGGGAAAAGGGGTCAACATCAAGCCGGCTGTCAATATAAAATACCCCTGGAGGCTTACTGTCGGCGATTATGCCTGGATCGGGGAGTACGCCTGGATCGATAACCTCGACGAGGTGGTAATCGGAAAACATTGCTGCATCTCGCAGGGAGCCATGCTGCTCTGTGGAAACCACAATTACCGGAAGCCTGCCTTCGACCTGATCACCGGAAGGATCATCCTCGAAGACGGGGCCTGGATCGGCGCTTACAGTATTGTCTGTCCGGGTGTGACCTGTAAATCGCACGCCGTCCTCGCGGTAAATTCGGTCGCCACCCGCAACCTTGAAGCCTTTTCGATATACCAGGGCAATCCTGCTGTAAAGGTGAAAGACCGGGTATTTGAGCCCGAAATGAACCCCGGAGAGAAGCAGAAATAACCACTAATTTTATTGACGATGAAGATTTCGGTCATAACGATTACATACAACAGCGAGAAAACCCTTCGCGACACCATCGAATCGGTGCTGAGCCAGACTTATCCGGATGTTGAATACATCATCGTGGACGGCAGGTCGAAGGATTCAACCTGCGATATCGTGAAGTCCTATGGCAACCGGATTCACCAGTTCGTATCGGAAAAGGATAACGGGCTCTACGATGCCCTGAACAAAGGAATCAGAATGGCCACCGGGGAGGTTGTCGGGTTCCTCCACTCCGACGATATTTACGCCTCCGCCGATACCCTCAAACTGATTGCCGAGGCTTTCAGGCGGTTTGATGTCGATTCGGTTTATGGCGACCTGGTTTATGTCGATCAGAACGATACGGGGAAGATCATCCGATTCTGGCGTTCCCGGAAATTCTCCCGGGCGCGGGCCCTGACGGGCTGGATGCCTCCGCACCCGACCTTTTACGTGAAGAAAAGCATTTATGAAAAATACGGCGGTTTTAATACAACCTTCCGGATTGCTGCCGATTACGAATCCATCCTCCGTTTTCTGGTAAGGTTCCAGGTCAGCACCTTTTACATCCCGCTGATCCTGGTCCGCATGCGTATGGGGGGTGAGAGTAATAAAAGTCTCAAAAATGTGATCCGGAAAAGTAAAGAGGACATCCGCGCCATGCATACCAACGGACTGATAACTTTTGCAGCCCTTTTTAACAAGAACGCTTCGAAATTCAAGCAGTTCATGCCTCCTGAGTGGATCAACCGACAAATATGATATTTTAAGAACAAACTATGTCCATATTCGACCTGTTTCCCGATTTCTTCAGCCACGCGAAGGCCGACGACATGCTGATCTCCGCCGCGGCATTCCTGACGGGTTTCATCCTGTGCCTGGTCCTGATCCCCGTGATCATCAAATTATCAGCCCGGTACAACCTTGTCGATAAACCCAACGAACGGAAAGTTCATAAAATACCCATCAGCCGGCTGGGCGGCCTGGGCATTGTAAGCGGGGTTTTAGTGACTGCTCCGCTCTGGTTCCTCAGCGGCGACAAAATCATGCTCATCCACTTCCTCCTGGGAATGATGTTGCTCATTGTCATCGGCGTGATCGATGACCTTCGTGAACTGCCTCCGAAAATCAAACTGGTGGGACAGATCGTTGCCGCGGTGTTTCTGGCTCATGGCGGATTGCGGATCGACGATTTCTTCGGAATTTTCGGAATCGAACATCTTCCGGTCATAATCCAATACCTGATCACAGCCTTCATCGTTGCCGGGGTCATCAACGCGTTTAACCTGATCGACGGGATCGACGGACTTGCAGGCGGACTGGCGCTCATCGATATGACTGGTTTTTTCATTCTTTTCATCATTGCCGGTGAATACGGGCTGGCACTGATCGTGGCCTCCATCGCCGGTTCCCTTCTGGGCTTCCTGAAATACAATTACCATCCCGCGAAGATTTTCATGGGCGACACGGGTTCGATGGTCCTGGGGTATGTCCTGTCGGGAATGGGTATCATGGCCCTCGTGATCAGCCGGGGCCCCACTTCCCATTTCAGATATACCGAAGCCGCAATCATGGTGTTCAGTATTTTCCTCCTGCCCGTTTACGATACGCTGCGGGTATTTATGGAACGGGTCCTCAATAAGAAATCGCCCTTCAGCCCCGATAAAACACACATCCACCATTTGCTGATGAACACCGGCTTCAACCACCCCAAATCGGCAAAGATTTTATACACGGCCAACATCGTGATCATCATGACGGGGTTTTTCCTGAGGTCGCAACATATGGCCCTCGTGTTACCGCTCCTCCTGCTCGAGGCGCTCCTCTTCTCCGAATCGCTGACCCTCTACAAGCTAATCAAGGCCGGCTTCAGGGGCCGTAAACTGAAAAACCAGTCGCTGCGCATGCAAGTTGACAATCGTCTTATCATGGATAACCTGGAAGAAAAAGATGGAACAGAATAGCAATGGCATGATCTTCCTTGTGGAAGATAACGAAATGTTCGCCGAAACACTGAAAGTTTCGCTGGAACTCAAAGGGTACGAAGTGAAAGCTTTCAGAACAGGCGAACACATGATCTCTGCCTGGGAAGAAGATCCCGATTTTATACTCCTTGACTATTTTATTGAGAGTGAAATCGGCGTGGCCATGAACGGCGAAAAGATATTGCGATTTATCCGGCGGAT
>Ga0116171_10000352_pt1 | contig 49277 bp, 30 predicted proteins | sample AD_JPNHW2_MetaG_FD_89798 | JGI IMG/M metagenome (GOLD analysis project Ga0116171, IMG submission 89798) | Active sludge microbial communities of municipal wastewater-treating anaerobic digesters from Japan - AD_JPNHW2_MetaG | ecosystem: Engineered > Bioreactor > Anaerobic > Digestate | place... | reverse complement strand
GGGTCGGGATTCATCTCGCCCGAGATGTATCGTGAGTTCGTGCTGCCCTTCGAGGGCGACATCGCCCGGGCGGTGCGCAGCCGCGGCGTCCCTATCTATACCCATACCTGCGGAGCGATCTCCGACCGCCTGGAGATGCTCTTTGCGGCCGGGGTCAGCGGCATTGAGTGCCTTGATCCGCCTCCGCTCGGAAATGTGGAGCTCGCTGATGCCAAGCGCCGGATCGGTGCCCTCGGATTCATCAAGGGAAACATCGACTCCGTGAATACCCTTCTTCGCGGCTCCACAGCGCAGATCCTTCAAGATGCCCGGCAGCGTATTGAGGCCGGCAAGCAGGGTGGAGGGTTCATCCTGAGCACGGCCTGCTCGGTTGCGCCGTATGTCGAACGTGAGAAACTCCAGTTATTGCGTGAAGCTGTCGATTGTTGGGGTTAACCCGCAACGAAGAGGAACAGCCTATGGCTCATCTCACGTCCCGTTCCGCCTACCAGAATCTGGTTGAACGCCTGAACCGGTTCCCGCAGGGGGCTCCGCCGTCGGAGCTTCTCGATAAAATCCTGCAACTGCTTTTCACCGAGAAGGAGGCACAGCTGGTCGCCCTTCTTCCCATCAAGCCCTTCCGGGCGGCCGCTGCGGCCCGCCTGTGGAAACTGCCGCTCGCAGAGAGCCGGGCGATCCTTGATCGGCTGGCGGACAAGGGGATCGTGCTCGATGTCGACAAGAACGGCGAGCCGGTCTACACGATGCCCCCGCCGATGGCGGGATTCTTCGAGTTTTCGATGATGCGGGTGCGGACAGATGTCGATCAGAAGGTTCTGGCGGAACTCTTTTATCAGTATCTCAATGTGGAAGAGGAGTTCATCAAGGCGCTCTTTACGGATGGGCAGACGCAGCTGGGACGGACCTTTGTCCACGAGCCGGCGCTCTCCCCGGAAATCTCCCTGCATGTGCTCGAGTACGAGCGTGCGAGCGAGGTCATCCGCAGCGCCCGATTCCGGGCGGTGGGCGTATGCTACTGCCGTCACAAGATGCAGCATCTGGGCAAGGCCTGTGATGCCCCGCTCGACATCTGCCTGACCGTCAACGGCCCGGCCGAGTCCCTGATCAAGCATAACGTCGCCCGGGCCATCGATGTCCAGGAGGGCCTCGACCTTCTCCAGCAGGCCTGGGACCACAAGCTGGTTCAGTTCGGTGAGAATGTCCGGGAATCGGTCGGATTCATCTGCAACTGCTGCGGGTGCTGCTGCGAAGCGATGCTTGCGGCAAAGCGCTTTGGAGCGCTGCACCCGGTGCATACGACCAACTATATTCCGGAGATCGCGGAGAGCAAGTGTACCGGATGCGGCAAGTGCGTGGAGGTTTGTCCGGTTGAAGCGATGGCCCTGGTCTCAGCTGGAGATCCGCTCCGCAAGAAGAAAAAGAAAGCGCGTCTCGAAGAGGAGATCTGTCTCGGATGCGGGGTGTGCGTCCGGGCCTGCCCGGAAGAAAGCCTTCAGTTGAAGGCCAGGGTCTCCCGGGTGATCACCCCACTCAATTCCACCCACCGTGCGGTCATCATGGCCGTCGAGCGGGGCAAGCTGCAAAACCTGATCTTCGATCAGCGTGCGCTGCAAAGCCATCGGGCGATGGCTGCCATACTTGGCGTGCTGCTCAAAGCCCCTCCACTCAAGCAGGCCATCGCCAGCCGGCAGATCAAGTCAAGATACTTTGAGTGGCTGATCTCCAGGCGCAAGAACTGAGCAGTTTCCAATTCCGCTAGGAGATGGGCTCCGGATTTTGTCCAGAGATCCGCCGCGAATGAACCCGCGTCCCTCTCAAGGCTGACATCCGGATGATAAAAGCCCCTGATCGGCTGACCCGATCAGGGGCCTGGTTATTTTCAGGTGAAAGCAATGGCGCAGGTCCGTGCTATCTGCGGTTGGGATTGTACCGCACCGGCTTACCGGCCACCCGTTCGATCGGATCGTTGACATAGACTTTGCCAAGTCCGATCGCCGAGGTGAAGGTTCCCCCCTTTCTGTCCTCACTGATCCCGTCCGAATACCCCAAATCCACCGGTATCTTGCCACGACCGCCCTGCGCGTCAATGACAAAGGTGGGGCGCAAAAAGCCGGTGGTTGCGCCGCAGAGATCCCGGCAGATCTCCTTGCCTCTGTAGACCTCGGTGCGAAAGTGGCCGGTTCCCTCGACCAGATCGGCATAATAGAGATAGTAAGGCTTGACGCCCATGCGGCCGAGGCCGTGCATCAGCTCGCGCATGATATCGGTATCGTCGTTGATCCCCTTGAGCAGCACCGTCTGGCAGCCGACAGGGATGCCCAGATCCCGCAGGCACTTGACCGCCTGATAGCTTTGCTCGGTGATCTCATTGGGATGGTTGAAATGGGTGTTGATGAAGAGCTGGGGATCTTTCAATGTTTTGGGCGTATGACTTTTAAGCATATCGAGGAATTCCTGGTCCTCGTAGATCCGCATCGGCCAGACGCAGGGGACCCGCGTACCGATGCGGATGATATCCAGATGGCTGATCCCCCTCAGTCTGCCGAGAATCTCATCGAGCTTTTTGTTGCTCAACAACAGGGGATCGCCGCCGGAGATGAGGACATCGCGGATATCGTCGTGTGCAGCGATATACTCGATTCCCTTGTTGATCTCCTCGCTGGAGACACTCTTGTGTTCATCGCCCACCTTGCGCTTGCGCGTGCAGAAACGGCAATACATCGCGCACTCGATCGCGACGAAGAGCAGGACACGGTCCGGATAGCGATGAATAATGGTCCTGGGTCCGCCCAGAGGGATATCGCCCTCCTCATCCAGGGGATCCTCGCTGAGATCCATGTAATGCACCAACTCCTCAACATCCGGCACCGCCTGTTTCCAGATGCCGTCGTTCATTTTTTCGATGAGGCCGAGGTAATAGGTGTTGATCCGCATCGGATATTTCGCAATGACATCCCGGAGGCGGGGGTCAACCCGCGCCTTTTGATCGGTGAGCCATTTTTCCAGGTCTTCGTAGCTTTTCAATGAATTTTTGAGGATCTCTTTGTACTCCATGGTACTTCTCCGGTAAATGACAGTTTTCAGGTGTACCGCTTCCACGGACGGATGGGCCGCTTGAACCTCCTGTTGTTTTTCACGATCGCCGGCGTCTCTTTCCCCACGCGATCCCTCATCCGCGATCATCCATCCGCAATCCTTTATGTCGCTCTTGCATCTCTTAATGCCAGTCCGCCCAGGGAAGTTTCGCGATATTGGCTTTGCAGGCTGATCCCGGTTTCATACATGGTTTTCACCACTTCATCAAAGCTGATCCGGTGACGGCCATCGGACATGAGGGCATAGGTGTTGTGGGCCAGGGCGCGCTGTGCTCCGAAGGCATTTCTTTCAATACAGGGTATTTGCACCAGTCCTTCCACCGGATCACAGGTTAGTCCAAGGTGATGTTCCAGGCCCATTTCCGCGGCGTATTCTATCTGGGTGATGGTACCGCCCATGATTTGTGCCGCGGCAGCGGAAGCCATTGCACAGGCAGTACCCACTTCCCCCTGGCATCCCACCTCAGCCCCGGAGATGGAAGCATTGGCTTTCACCAGGCTGCCTATCAATCCGGCAGTGGACAAGGCTTTGAGAATAACCTCCCTCTCGGTCTTGTACACTTTTTTATGGTAGTACAGCACGGCAGGCAAAACTCCACTCGCACCGCAGGTGGGAGTCGTAACAATTACCCCTCCAGCTGCATTTTCTTCGGAAACAGCGAGGGCATAAGCAAAGATCTGCGCCCTGTGCCTGAAAGAGCCGGAATACTGATCGGCTTTTGCCTTGATTTGACTAGCCTTGCGGGGGAGTTTCAAGCTGCCGGGCAAAATGCCATCCGACAGCAGGCCGCGACGAATGCTTTCCTGCATCGCATCCCAGATGTGTTTTAAAAAATCCCAGATCTCCGGACCTTCGACTCTCTCGACATATTCCCAGAATTTCAGTCCGTTATGAAGACAGTATTCCAGAATCGAATTCATGGTGGTATGCGGATAGATCGGGACGGTTTCCAGACCAGAGGTATCATCCACCACGGCGCCTCCCCCCACACTGTAGGCTATCCAGCGATCAGTCAATGATCCGGCCTGGTCAAAGGCCGTAAATTCCATGGCGTTGGGGTGCCTGGGCAGAAAAATGCCGGGCTCCCATTTGATTTCCGCCCGCCGGCCTGAAAAAACATTTTGGATGACCAGATCCGTCAAGTGCCCTTTGCCAGTGGCTGCCAGGCTGCCAAACAAGGTTATTTTGAAATGGTCCGCCCGGCTGTTTTTTCCGAGAAACCGTTCAGCGGCCTTCCGCGGTCCCATGGTATGACTGCTCGAAGGCCCATGTCCGATTTTGTATATCTCTCTGATCGATTCCATAATGATGGTAGAAAGCTTGATTTTGCTGGGGGTGAAAAAATGAATGACACCAGAAGATAAGATTTTACTGAGAGTCAAAAAAACCGAGGCATCCATGACTCTGTTGATTTACCAGATTTTTTATTGTTTTCCAAGGCCTAACCTATTGTTATTTTGTCCAAGATTTGGTGAAAATGCCACTAAATCAACAGAGTCATCCATTATAGGTCATGCGCCAGATCCCCGGCGTTTTCCCACTTTTAAAAAGAGCCCAGCCCTCTCTGGCGCCTACATTGTTGCCAACCTGCTGGAAAATTAGCCAACATAAACCTGAAAAGCAAATAAAATCACCTTAAAGCATATCAACAGACCATTCCCGGCTGGATCGACCTGCGCAGATACTAAACAAGGATTTTTTAGCCGGATAAAACCTCGGGAAAAACCGGGTTAACAAGTGTCCACAAACGGGCAAAATGGCGGTATTAAAAAAAGAAAGAGAATTCTGAATTTCCAGAACTCTCTCTTGAATTTTATTGCTATACCCTTGTTGGGTCTCCGGGCTCGAACCCGCGACCTCTGGCTTGACAGGCCAGGAAAAGTGGGCTAGAAATTGGCCTAAGTTATTGATTATTTGTACGGGTTGAAAAATACTGGGCTAAAGTTGGGCTAAAAGAATCTCGGTGGATTTCATGCGAGAAATACTTGTTAGGAGGGGCTGACAATAAATTACAGTTACAGGCGATGAAGTGAAGGTGACTTTATATCATTCGTCCTTCTATGATTGCTGCGCGAGTTGATCCTGCAGCGATAGGGCCTGGTTATATACCTTTTTGCACTTTTCCTTGGTTTTCAGATTCTGATTGACTAATTTTCGGGCATCTAGTAGGCGATGAGGGGGCCGGGCAAGGGCTTGGCGCTATGAAAATGGGGTATCAGGCGCTTAACCGAGGACGATTTCCTCAGTTTTTTGCCCCCCAGCAAAATCAAATTTCCTATCAGCCCTGACTGGACTCCCCCACCCTCCTGGAGGGTGCCTGAATTTTTACGGAGATATGATGATGCATTGGAAGATGCTTGCGACTTTGCTCGTGGCCGCCGGCTTGTTCGGGCAAACCCCGCCGAACGGGGGCACCACCCCCGATAAGCCGATGACGGATTCGTCCTCCACAATCCGCAACGGACGCCTCATCGACGAGATCCGGGCCTTTAATACCGGAGTGGCCGTGTGGTGGACCGGCGCCAACGGTTGGCTGATCAAGTCCGGCGATTGCCTGATGGGAACCGATCTCTGCCTGGAGCAGAGCGACCGCGAGATTCCCTCCCCGGTGTCGGCCGAAGAACTGGCTCCGGATATCGACATCCTTTTCATCACGCACGAACACGGGGACCATTTCGAGCCGGAGACGGCGAGAATCCTCGCCCGGAAATCCGATTGCCTTTTCGTCCTCCCCCGGAATTGCCTGCCCGCTGCGCGCGAGTTCGGCATCCCGGATAAGCGTATCCGGATGGCTGTTCCTAGGACGCCTTTCTCCCTTCCGGGAGTGGAGGTCCTCCCTATGCGCGCCATTCACGGGAACCCGCGTTTCGCCGTTTTCGTTGACGCCAACTTGGAGGACTGCGGTTATATGATCACAACCGGTGGCACGAGTCTCCTCCAGCCCGGGGACACGGTTCTCTTGGAGGACCATCTTTTTCTCAAGCACGTGGACGTGCTTTTTGTCTCCCCCACCGAACACAACACGGCCATCGACAGGTCGGTGATCCTCATCAACGAACTCGAACCGGATTTCATCTTTCCCCAGCACCGCGACACGTTCCACGTCACGTCGGAAAACCGCTACTGGACCACGGCCTGGACCCATGAGGTCAGAACCCTTCTCTCCAAGCCCCTCCAGGAGCGCTATCATGTTCTCGAGATGGGCGGGGGAATGGTGATTCGGGCGGCCCGTTGACTTGACGCGTTCCAACGTCTGTATGCGATCCAAAGGCGCTGTGACCTTTCAATCCAAAATCAAATAATCTGGACACCAGATAATCTTGCGGTGGATCATCCGGTCGGAATTGCATGTGATTCAATAGCTGTGACGATTCTTTGTCTGACACTATCTTTTTAGCATACTCATAATTCTGAGGATGTAACTGATTGTATTCAGCCTGATTTTCATAATACGCCGGATGAACATCTCCTTTTCCGAAATACCAAATACGAATGGCTGGATGAAGATTGACAACAATTGGCGGAGCAATGTTTGAAGTATCTGTTCCGATGACCAGGTCAGCTCCAAGTGCTATCAAGATCCGGGTCCCGAAAGAACGCATGGAACGATGCTGGTAATTGTACCGGTTACTTTCGATCTTATCATATTTATTATGTCATAACTGACTTGTATCCGTGCGCCTCAAAGATCGTCAACTTTATTTTCACTCCGGCCAAATAAGTAATCACCCCAATTACCGTTTCTTGCCCGCCGTACTGCTATTTTAATCTCCTGGTTCAAGCGAATAACGCTGGACCTCTTCCATCTCGCCGGCGAGCACTCCAGGAGTTGTGCCCCGCCGGGATGATGGGTGCGAGAGGAGCGCTGGGTGGGCAGGAGAGTTTTCCGGAGCGTCGCTGCTGCGCCAGGTGGGTGCGAGAGTTTCCCGGGAGGGTACGAGAGTGTGCCGGGTGTAGGCCCAGGCACTGCCGAGTCGGGATGGTGGGTGCGAGAGGAGCGCTGGGTGGGAACGAGAGTTTTCCGGAGGTGAGCGTCGCGGCTGCGCCAGGTGGGTGCGAGAGGAAAGCCAGTCGCTGCCGGCTATTGCGCGGCACGGATCGCCCGGCGTCTCGCCGTTTCCTCCCGCTGCGGGATGATTATTTGCTGGCAATTTTACAAATTTATCGTTAATATTCCAGTACCAACGCTCGCACTCACCTGAGGAGGCCTATGACATCGGCTGTGCCGCTTTCCCCCCATGCCCTGGTCAAACTATCGCTTGTGCTGCTGTTCTGCGCCCTCACCGCCCGTGGCGAGGAACTGCCGGCTGCGGTGCGCCAGACCCTCAGCAATTGGCAGGAGCGCAAGTTCGGTCTGATGATGCATTGGGGGCCCTACAGCCAGTGGGGCGTGGTCGAGTCGTGGTCGATCTGCTCTGAGGACGAACCCTGGTGCAGCCGCAACGGCCGCCCCTATAACGACTATGTCGCAGCGTACGAAAAACTGCCGACCAGCTTTAATCCCCAGCGCTTCCATCCCGAAAAATGGGCCGCCGCCGCTAAAGCGGCGGGCATGCGCTACGTGGTCTTTACCACCAAGCACCACGACGGCTTTTGCATGTTCGACAGCCCCGGCACGACCTACAAGATCACCGATCCCTCGTGCCCCTTCGCAGCCGATCCCCGCGCCGATGTGACCCGGGCGATTTTCGCGGCCTTCCGCAAAGAGGATTTCATGGTCGGGGCCTATTTCTCCAAACCCGACTGGCACTGCCCCGACTACTGGGCGCCGGAGTGGGCGGCGCCCGACCGCAACGTCAACTATGATCCCGCCAAACACCCCGACCGCTGGCAAAAGTTCAAGGAGTATACCTATACCCAGATCGAGACCCTGATGAGCGGCTACGGCCGCGTCGATATCCTCTGGCTCGACGGCGGCTGGGTGCGCCCGCAAAGCACCATCACCGACGAGGTGCGCGCGTGGGCGGGAATGAAGCCCTGGGACCAGGATATCGATATGGAGCGCATCGCCGCCATGGCCCGCGGCCATCAGCCCGGGATCCTCATCGTCGACCGCACCGTCCAGGGGCCCTGGGAAAACTACCGTACCCCTGAGCAGCAGGTGCCGGACCGGCCCCTCGATTATCCCTGGGAGACCTGCATGACCATGGGCGACCAGTGGTCCTTCAAGCCGGACGATCGCTACAAGCCGGCGCGGCAGCTGATCCATCTTCTCATCGAGATCGTCGCCAAGGGCGGCAATTTTCTCCTCAATATCGGCCCGGAGCCGACCGGCGAATGGGCCGACGTCGCCTATGAGCGCCTCGCCGCGATCGGCGCCTGGATGCAGGTGAATCACCAGGCCATCTATGGCTCCACGCCCCTGCCGCCCTGGCGGAGCGGCAAATTCGCCTTTACCGCAGGGAAGGACCAGACCCGCTACATTTTCTATCTGGCGGATGAGGGCGAGGCGGCCCCGCCTGCCACGCTGCTCATTCCGGGCATCATCGCACCGCGATCCACCCGCATCACGCTGCTCGGCTATGACCAGCCCCTGAGCTGGCAGCAAGAGACGGCGGGAATCACGGTGCACCTGCCGGCGGCCCTGCGGCAGCACATGCCTTGCGCCCATGCCTGGACTTTCGCTGTTCATTGAGTGATGGCCATCGCAGTTCATCCTCCTGGGGAAAGTTGCTATGATGAGGAAAGGATTGATACTCGCATGTCTGGGCCTCTGCCTCGCCGGCAGCCTGGCGCAGGCGGAGACCAAAAAGGCCTTTGATGAGCGGATGCGCTGGTGGCGCGACGCCAAATTCGGCATGTTCATCCATTTCGGCCCCTATGCGGTCCTGGGCGGCGTCTACAAGGGCAACAACAGTGCCGCGGCGGAATGGATCATGAACGAGGAGAACATCCCCATCCCCGAGTATGAGGCGTACGCGCAGCAGTTCGATCCCGCGCAGTTCGACGCCAAGGCCTGGGTGGCGCTCGCCAAAGCGGGCGGCGCGCGCTACATCATCATCACCTCCAAGCACCACGACGGCTTTGCGATGTGGGATTCGCAGGTGAGTCCCTATACCATCGCCCGGTTCACCCCCTTCAAGCGGGATCTGCTCAGGGAGCTCGCCGAAGCCTGCAAAGAGGCAGGCATCCGCCTCGGTTTTTATTACTCGATCATGGACTGGCATCATCCCGACGCCAAAGGCGAGCACTTTGCCGAATACCGCGATGGCTATCTCAAGCCGCAGCTGCAGGAGCTTCTGACCGGCTACGGCAAGGTCGGGGTGCTCTGGTTCGACGGCGAGTGGATCGAAGAGTGGACCGAGCCGCAGGGTGCCGAGCTCTACAATTTTGTGCGCCGGCTGCAGCCTGGCATCATTATCAATAACCGCGTCGGCAAGGGCCGCAACGGCATGCAGGGGATGAGCCTGGATCAGCGTTCCGCCGGCGACTTTGGCACCCCGGAACAGGAGATCCTGCGCCAGGGCGGCGCCGGGATGGACTGGGAATCCTGCATGACCACCAACGACAGCTGGGGCTACAAGCAGTCCGACCAGAACTGGAAGAGCGCAGAGACCCTGATCCACGATCTCATCGATATCGCCGCCAAGGGCGGGAATTACCTCCTCAATGTCGGCCCGGACGCCACGGGGGTGATCCCGGAGGCAGCGCAGGAGCGCTTTCGCGAGATGGGGGCGTGGCTCAAGATCAATGGCGCGGCGATCTACGGAAGCCGCACCCTGCCCGAATTCGGCGAAGGGGAGCGGATCCGTTATACGCGCAGCAGCGATGGCAAAACCCTGTACGCCATGGTTCTGCAGTGGCCTGGCACAACCCTGCGCCTGCGTTACGTCGAGCCGAAGAAGGGTTCGCGGATTTATCTGCTGGGATACAAAAAGCCCCTCATCTGGCGGCAGAACAGCCGGGGAGAGGTGGTGATCTCCCTGCCGGAGCTGCTGCAGCGGGCGGGCAACCGGCCCTGTCCGTATGCCTGGGTCCTGAAAATCAGCGGCCGGCAGCGACCGGTCACGCAACCTCCGCTCATCTCCAGCAGCAAAAAGAGCGGCGTGACCAACGGACTGTTCGTCGATGCCGAGACCGTCACCCTGAGCGCCGCAGAAGCGGCCGAGATCCACTATACCCTCGATGGTCGCATGCCGGACCGGAATTCGCCGCTCTACACCAGCCCTCTGCCGCTGAAGGAGGATACCGAGGTGCAGGCGATCGCCATCGCCCCGGGCAAGGTGGCGAGCGTCGCCGCCGGTGCCCAGTTCACCCGCACCACCCGCGTCAAACAGCTGCTGCTCGAAAAGAGCCCCTCGATGAAATATCCCGGCTGGGGCGAGCTCGGGTTGATCGACGCGCAGCGCGGCGGCCCCGATTTCCATGACGGCAGCTGGATCGGCTTCGAGGGCGAAGATCTTGATGCCAGCATCGATCTCGGGGAGGCGAAGAGCATCTCCATGGTGGCCTTAAGCTGCCTTGAAGATCAGAATTCCTGGATCTTTTTACCAGCCTCGATCCGGCTGCTGACCTCGAGCGATGGCCGCAATTATGTCACCACCGCCGAATGGAAAGCGGAAACCCGGCCCGCGGCGGGAGTCGGGCGCATGGAAATATCCCTGATGTTTAATCCAAAGAGCTGCCGCTATCTGCGGATCCAGGCCAGCAATGTCGGCACCTGCCCGGCCTGGCACAAGGGCGCAGGCGGCAAGGCTTGGCTTTTTTCCGATGAAATCATCATCCAGTAGGAGGTTGCATGAGTGAAGGGCATGATCTGGACGAAACCCGAGGGGGAGTGGACCGGCGATCATTTTTCAAAACCGGCATGCTGGCCGGCCTCGGGGCGCTCACGGCTGCCGCAGCCCTGGACGGCTGCAGTACTGCAGCCAACGCGCGCGAGGCCGCACCTGAAAAGCCCTTTTCCGTGGCGCCCCTGCAAAAGGTGCGCATCGGCATGGTCGGAGTCGGCTTGCAGGGCACCTCGCATGTGCGCAATTTCCTCGGCATCCCGGAGGCCGAGATCGTCGCCGTTTGTGATATCCGGCCGGAGCGGGCGGCTGCAGCGCAGAAACTGATCACCGGCGCCGGCCATCCGGAGCCGCGGGCCTATACGCACAGCAGCACCGATTTCATCCGCCTCTGCGAGGAGGAGGATCTCGACCTGGTCTTCACGGCCACCCCCTGGGAGTGGCACGTGCCGGTCTGCCTCCATGCGATGAAGAACGGCAAGCATGCGGCGACCGAGGTGCCGGCGGCCGTCACCGTTGAAGAGTGCTGGCAGCTGGTCGAGGCGGCCGAGAAATATCACAAGCACTGCGTGATGATGGAAAACTGCTGCTACGACCGCGAGGAGCTGCTCATCCTCAACCTGGTGCGCAAGGGGATGCTGGGCGAGCTCATCAACGCCGAGGCCGGGTATCTCCATGACCTGCGCGGCGTCAAGTTCGGCAACGAAAACGAGGCGGTCTGGCGGCTGCCCCATTCGATCCGCCGCAACGGCAATCTCTATCCCACCCACGGCCTCGGTCCGGTGGCGCAGTGCATGAACATCAACCGCGGCGACCGGTTCGACTTTCTGGTCTCGATGAGCTGCAATTCACGCGGCATCAATCTCTACGCGGCACATCTCTATGGCGCCGAGGATCCACGCGCCACCCAGAAGTACGCACTGGGCGATATCAATACCAGCCTGATCCGCACGGAGCTTGGCAAGACCATCACCCTGATCCACGACACCTCCTCGCCGCGGCCCTACACCCGCATCAACCGCGTCCAGGGGACGCACGGCCTGGCGGAAAAGTGGCCGAACCGCGTCTATATCGAGGGCAAGAGCAAACCGCACCAGTGGGACGATCTCGAGAGCTATTACCCGGAGCATGCGCATCCGCTCTGGAAGGAACTTGAAGCTAAATCGGCCGGTTCCGGTCATGGCGGCATGGATTTCATCGAGGATTATCGTCTGATCTGGTGTCTGACCCACGGCCAGCCGATGGACATGGACGTCTACGACGCGGCCGCCTGGAGCAGCATCTCCGAGCTCAGTGAACGCTCAGTGGCGCGCCGCAGCCGGCCGATGGATGTGCCCGATTTCACCCGCGGCCGCTGGAAAACCTGGCCGCAGCTGGGCATCGTCACCGCCTGAGGTTATATCCCGCCATCGCCAACGACCCGCACCGCTCCCGCCTGCCCCGGCGGGAGCGGCCTGCGAACCAACCGGAGATCCCCTGATGCGTAGCGCTGTTCCCTTTCTGATTCCCCTCCTTGTGGCCGTACTCTTTTCCTGCGCCGGCCCCCGGCGGCTGCCGGAGACACCGGCGCTCCAGGGCCCGGCGCTGATTCCTCTGCCCGCCCGAATGACCCTGGCCGCGGGCCATTTCCGTCTCGATCCCGCAACCACCCTGTTGACGCAGCCGCTCGACCGCCTGCAGGAGGTCACCGATTATCTCTCCGGGCTGATCCGGCAGGGGAGCGGCTGGCAGCTGTCCCGCAGTGCGGGCCTCTCCGCCGACAGCAACGCCATCGTCCTGCAGCTGGTGGATTCCACCACTGCACTCGGCCGGGAGGGATACCGCCTTGAGATCGATCGGCGCAAGATCCTGATCCAGGCGGCTACTCCCGCCGGAATTTTTTATGGCATCCAGACCCTGCGCCAGCTCTTCCCCGGCGACTGGCAGCGTCCGGCGCCGCCGCCGCAAACCGGCCCCGCGCTGATCCCCTGCATGACCATCGCAGATCAGCCGCGCTATGCCTGGCGCGGGATGATGCTCGATGTCGTGCGCCATTATTTCCCCAAGGAATTCATCTACCGATTCATCGACTTTCTGGCGATGAACAAGCTCAACACCTTTCACTGGCATCTCACCGACGATCAGGGCTGGCGTATCGAGATCAAACGCTATCCCCAACTGACCAGCGTCGGTGCCTGGCGCGTCGACCGCGAGTCGGATCCCTGGAACCAGCGCAAGCCGCAGCAGCCGGGCGAGCAGGCCACCTATGGCGGTTTTTATACCCAGGCGGAGATCCGCGACATCGTCGCCTATGCGAGCAGCCGCTTCATCACCATCGTCCCCGAGATCGAGATGCCGGCCCATGCCGGTGCGGCTCTGGCGGCCTGTCCCGCCTATTCCTGCAGCGGCGGTCCTTTCACCGTCTCGACGGGCGGCGTCTGGCCGATCGTCAACCTCTACTGTGCAGGCAATGACAGCACCTTCACCTTTCTGCAGAACATCCTCGACGAGGTGATCGACCTCTTTCCCGGGGAGTATATCCATCTCGGCGGCGATGAAGCCGACAAGTCCGAATGGAAGAAATGCCCCAAATGCCAGGCGCGCATCCACAGCGAAAAGCTGGCGGATGAGACCGAGCTGCAGGGCTATTTCATGCGGCGGATGGAGAACTATCTGACCTCCCGCGGCCGGCGGATGATCGGCTGGGACGAGATCCTCGAGGGCGGCCTTCCGGCGCGCGCTGCGGTGATGTCCTGGCGCGGCATGAGCGGCGGGATCGCCGCCGCCCGGGCCTACCACGATGTCGTCATGGCCCCAACCGACTATTGCTATTTCGATTACTATCAGGGCGTACCCGATCTCGAACCTCCATCCATCGGCGGTTTTGTGCCGCTGGAGCGGGTTTATGCCTTCGAACCCACCCCCGACAGTCTCAGCGCCGTGCAATCCACCCACATCCTCGGCTGTCAGGCCAACCTCTGGACAGAATTCATCGCCACGCCCGAACATGCCGAATACATGATCTTTCCGCGCCTGTTCGCTCTGGCCGAGGTGGCGTGGTCGCCCGCCTCCGCGCGCCAGTGGCCCAATTTCCTCGGACGCGTTGTCGCCGCCATGCCGCGGCTGGAGGCGATGGGCATCAATGCCTCACACACCCTCTTCAATGTCCAGGCCAAGCTGAAGCGTACCTCGGACGGCCGGAACGTCGAGATCGCGCTGAAGAGCCTCGCACCCAGCGGCGAGATCCGCTATACCCTGGATAACTCCCTGCCTTCGGCCGCTTCGCAGCTCTATCAAAAGCCGATCGCGCTCGACCGCAGCACCACGGTCAGAGCCGGGCTCTTCCGCGACGGCATGCTCAGCGGCAAGATCGTTGCAGTGCCCTTTCTTACCCACCTTGCCTGCGGAAAGAAAGTGACCTACAGCTGGCCCTGGAGCGCCAAATATGCGGCCGCAGGATCCAGCGCTCTGGTCGACGGCCGCACGGGGACGCTGCAGTACAGTGACGGGGCGTGGCAAGGCTTTGAACAAACCAACCTCGAGGTGGTCATCGATCTCGGCCGGAAACGGGCGATTCACCGCATCACCAGCAGTTATCTGGAGGACGTCAGCTCCTGGATCTTCGGCCCACGCGCGGTCACCTATTCCTTCTCCGACAAGGGGGAGGTCTATATCACCCTCGCCGACCTGCCCGGCAAGTCCCGGGATGACGATCCCAAGGTCGCCATCCGCACCTTCAGCAGCGATTTTCAGGACGTGGAGGCGCGCTACATCAAGGTAACCGCGGCCAACATCGGGCATTGTCCGCCCGGGCACGCCGGAGCGGGGCAGAAGGCCTGGCTCTTTGCGGATGAAATCATTGTGGAATGAACGGCCCGCGCCGCGAGCGGCCGATTCGAAGCACCTCGTACTGTTACATGGATGCCCCGCCCGCGCCAGTAACCGTATCACCGATATACCAGATAGCGATGGATGGAGTAACCTGCATGCGTTTTTATACTGCGATCCTGATTATCCTGCTTTCGGCCGTGGGCCTTTTCGCTCAGCCTGGTATCGTCCCGATTCCCATGGAAATGACCATCGGGGAGGGGGGCTTCAGCCTGGACGCCTCGACCCGGATTTATTATGATACCGCGATCCCGGAGCTGCCGGGCTATGCCGAGCGCTTCGCTGCACGGCTGCGCAATGCCACCGGATTCCCGCTGCCGGTGGCGCCGCTGCCGGCGGATACGACCCAAACCGGCGCTCTCTGGTTTCTGGCGCAGGGCGCCCGGACGGGGTGGGGCCCCGAGGGCTACAGCCTGACCGTGACCCCCCAGGCGTGCCGCATGCGCGCCAACGCCGGCGCCGGGTTCTTTTATGCGACGCAAAGTCTGCTGCAGCTGCTGCCGGCGGAGATCGCCGCAGCGGCGCCTGCGCCTCGCGCCGCCTGGCCGATCCCCAGCGTCTCCCTCCTGGATAGCCCGCGCTTCACTTGGCGCGGGATGCATCTCGACGTCTGCCGTCATTTTTTTCCGGTTGCTGAGGTCAAAAAGTACATCGACCTGCTGGCGATGTACAAGCTCAACACCTTCCACTGGCACCTCAGCGACGATCAGGGCTGGCGCATCGAGATCAAAAAGTATCCCAAACTGACCGAAACGGGCGCCTGGCGCAACGACGGAACCGGCCGGTACGGCGGTTTTTATACGCAGGAGGAGATCCGGGCGGTGGTGGCCTACGCGGCGGAACGGGCCGTCACCATCGTTCCGGAGATCGAGATGCCGGGCCATGCCATGGCCGCCCTGGCCTCCTATCCCTGGCTCGGCTGCACCGGCGGGCCCTACCGGGTGCAATTCAGCTGGGGTATCTTTGACGACGTCTTTTGCGCGGGCCGGGATACGACCTTCGCCTTTCTCGAGGATGTCCTGACCGAAGTGATGGCGCTCTTCCCGGGAACCTACATTCACGTCGGCGGCGACGAGTGCCCCAAGACCCGCTGGAAGAGCTGCCCGCGCTGCCAGGCGCGCATCCAGACGGAGGGGCTGCAGAACGAGACCGAGTTGCAGAGCTGGTTCACCCGCCGCATCGAGCGCTTTCTCTCAGCCCACGGCCGCCGCCTCATCGGCTGGGACGAGATCCTCGATGGCGGCATTGCGCCGGGCGCCACCGCCCAGGCCTGGCGCGGCCTGGAGTATGGCATTGCCGGTGTCCGCAGCGGCCATGATGTGGTGATGAGCCCGACCAGCCATTGCTATTTCGATTATTATCAGGGCAACTCCAACAGCGAGCCCAAGGCCATCGGCGGTTATATTCCGCTGGAGAAGGTCTACGAGCTGGAGCCGGTCCCACCGGTGCTCACGCAGGAGGAGGCGGTGCATGTCCTCGGGGCCCAGGCCAATCTCTGGACCGAATGGATCGCGGACGCGCCCTACCTCGAGTACATGCTGCTGCCGCGGCTCTGCGCTCTCAGCGAGGTCGTCTGGAGTCCCGCCGCGCGGCGCGAGTACAGTGATTTCACCCGGCGGATGGCGGATCAGTATCCCCGCCTCGAGGCGGCCGGGGTCAACGTCCGCGTCCCGCCGGCGGCCTATTTTGCCGGAACGGGCGAACCGGCCTCCTTTGAATTCGAGGAGTCGGCACCCGCCTCAGGGGCGCAGATCGGGGCCGGGGCCCGCATCGGCTCCGACGCACTGCGCTGGTCGATGACCGAGGAGGGACGCACCAGCAGCGCGGCGATCGTTTTTGACACACCGCGGGACGTGCGGCTGCGCATCCCTTATTACAGTCTCACCTTCTCCTACAAGACCAACCTGGCCCTGGATACGCTCTTCATCGGCTTTCGCGATGCCGACGGCCGCGGTTTCTCATTCCCGCTGCTGCAGCGCCATACGAACGCCACCGGCAAATGGGTGGCCTTGTCGCTTGGACTCAACAGCTTCAAGGCGGAGGCGGGCTTTGACAGCAGCCGGGTGACGCAGTTCGGCTTCTGGACGCATTCCTCCCGCGCCGGCGCCGATTTCTATTTCGCCGATATCTATTTGGGCCTCCCCGCAACCTGGCCGGCGGCCCATGCCCCGATCGTCTTTTTCGACGGCAGTACTTTCAATCCCCTATTCCGGGTCAAGGGATTTGGCAACGCTCCGGGCTCGGGCGTGCTACAGGGGGGCGGCCTGCGTCCCCGCACCAATGCCTTGCGCTGGCTGCCGCCGGCCGATTACAGCAGCAGCGCTATCCGCTGGCGCTTCAACGAGACCGTCGATCTCGGTCAGGTGCTGCCCGGCGACACCCTCAAGCTGGCCCTCAAGGCTCCGGCCGGATGCGACAGCCTGCAACTGGCCTTCACCGATGCTGCCACGCGCCTGAGCCGCTGCTGGCTGACCACGGCGGAGGGGCTCTTTGACGGCCAGTGGCATACCCTGGGCGTGCCGCTCACCCGCTTCGCGCCGGACACCGGCTTCGCGGCCGGGGCTGTCGATCTCTTTTCCTTTTTCATCCGCAGCCGGCTCCCCAGCGCCGAGATCCTCCTCGCGGATATCTGGATCGGCCAGCCCTCCGCTGGGCTGGTCAGCGGGATCGAACGCCGGGAGGCGCTGATTTCGGGGTACCGCCTCGAGCAGAATTATCCCAATCCCTTTAATCCGCTGACGACGATCGCTTACCGTCTGGCGCAGCGCGGCCGGGTCCGTCTCGATATCTATAATTTGCTCGGAGAACGGGTCGCGACGCTGGTGGATGCGATGCAGGAGGGTGGCGCCTATCAATTGTACTGGGATGCCCGGCGCTTCGCCTCGGGCTCCTACTATTACCGGCTGCAGGTGAACGATTTCGTCCAGACCCGGAAGATGGTCCTGGTCAGGTGAGCGCGGAGCAGGATCCCATGTCGAGACTCTCGATCGCTGTCATCACCCGCAATGAGGAGGCCAACCTGCGCGCCTGCCTTGCAAGCGCGGCATGGGCGGACGAAATCGTCGTGATCGATGCCGAGAGCAGCGATGCGACTGCAGCGATTGCGCGCGAGTTCACCGAGCGCGTCTACATTCGCGCCTGGCCCGGCTTTGCCGCGCAGAAAGCCTATTCGCTCGAGCAGTGCACCTCGCCGTGGATTTTCAGTCTGGATGCCGACGAGCGCATCCGCCCCGAGCTCGCTGCGGAGATCCGCCGCATCATCGCCGATCCGGCGGCGCTGCCGGGATACCGCGTCGGCCGGCGCTCCTGGTTTCTCGGGCGCTGGATCCGCCACGGCGGCTGGTACCCCGGCTATCAGCTGCGGCTCTTCCGCCGCGACGCCGTCGCGGTCATCGACCGCCGCGTGCATGAAGGCTTCAGTGTCGCCGGAGAAATCGGCACCCTGCAGGGCGATCTCGACCATTTTTCCCACCCCTCCATCGTCAGCAGCCTCGAGAAGATGGGGCGCTACTCCACCCTCGAAGCGCTGGACCGTCTCGAGCGCCAGCGCGTGCGGGCTCTCGATTTCTTCACGCACCCCCTCGCCGCATTTTTGCGCAAGTACATCGCCCAGGGCGGGTTCCGCGACGGCCGGCACGGTCTGGTGCTCGCCTGGGTGACCGCGCTGGTCAAGCTCGCCCTCTACATGAAGATCTGGCATTTGCAGCGGCTGCCGGCGGTGAAGGAGGCCGGCGCCGCGGCGCTCCCGGCCGATGATCCCCTTGAGGCGCTTTTTTCGGCGCAGCAGCGGCAGCTCGAACTCTTCGATCCCGCCACTGCGGTTGGCCCTGGCCCGGGGCAGACGCCGGACTCGCTGCTCAACCCGTCGCCCGATTTGCCGGCCGGCTCAGCGCTCAGCCAGCCTCCCGGCGTGCGGGCCTTTGTTATCCGCCCGCTGGCCGCATTTTGCCGGATCTATCGAGACCAGTCTCCTGGTTCAGCGGGTGTACCGGTTCTGATGCAGGCCCTGCTCGCCGCGGCCTATGCCACCGCGCGCGAGATCAAGATCTGGGAAGCGGGGGTGAACGCGAAGGGGGGATCATGAAGATGCCGTATCCCGCCGTCTGGGCCGACTCGGGCGACTCATTCTTCCAGCTCTCAACCGGGCGGGTTATAGTATGGCCGCGCCACAGTGCAGCCTGGACTGTTTCGGGCGGCGCATTTTTCAAGGAATGAGGTTCTGATGGTTCCGCACAGGTTGTACTGTCCTGCTGTTATGATGCTCTTGCTCGGACTGGTGCGGATATCGCCGGCCGAAAAGCGCTACGATGTACGGCTCTGGTTTGACCGTCCGGCCGCTTCGTTCACCGAATCGCTGCCCCTCGGCAACGGCCGGATCGGGGCGATGCTCTTCGGCGGTGCCGATTCGGAACAGATCCTGCTCAACGAGATCTCGCTCTGGTCGGGGTCGCCGCAGGAGGCCGACCGGCCGGACGCCCATACCTATCTGCCGCAGATCCGCGCCCTGCTGCTGGCGGGCGACAACCGCACCGCCCAGGAACTGGTGATGCAGCACTTTGTCTGCGCCGGGGCGGGCTCCGGCTACGGCAGCGGCGCCAACGTTCCTTACGGCTGTTATCAGACCCTGGGCGCGCTGAACCTGGACTTTGCGGCTGCCGGAGCGGTGCGCGACTACCACCGCGAGCTCGATCTCGACCGCGCCATGGCCACGGTCCGCTTCCGCCGCGGCGGGGTCACCTTTCAACGCGAACTCTTCATCAGCGCCCCGGACCAGGTGCTGGTCCTGCGATTGACCGCCAGCCGGAAAAAGGCGCTGCACTTCACCATCGCTTTGGACCGGCCGGAGCGCTTTGCCACTGCCGCCGACGCTTCGCGCGAGCTGGAGATGACCGGGCAGCTCAACGACGGCCGCGGCGGCGGGGGAATGCGCTACGCCGCGCGCCTGCGCGTCGCCGCCTGCGACGGCCGGGTGGAGGTGGCGGGAAACCGGCTGACCGTCTCCGCGGCCTCCGAGGTCCTGATCCTGCTCGGGGCTGCCACCGATTTTGCGGGCTTCGACGGGCGCCACACCCGCGATCCCGAGGCGGCAGTGCTGCAGGACCTCAATAAAGCCGCGGCCCGGGACTATGAGACGCTGTGCCGCCGCCACCTTGCGGACTATCAGCACTATTTCCGCCGCGCCGCGCTCTATCTGGGCGGCGGCCAATCCAGTTCAAAAGCGGCCAGGCTGCCCACCGACCGCCGCCTGCTCGCCCTGCAGCAGGGCGGCAGCGACCCCGGCCTGATGGCCCTCTATTTCCAGTTCGGACGGTACCTGCTGATCTCCTCCTCGCGGCCGGGCGGGCTGCCGGCCAATCTCCAGGGACTCTGGGCCGGGGAGATCCAGACCCCCTGGAACGGCGATTATCACATCAACATCAATCTGCAGATGAATTACTGGCCGGCCGAGGTGACCAACCTCGCCGAACTCCACGCGCCGCTGCTCGATTACATCAGCGCGCTGGTGGAACCCGGGCGGCGGACGGCCCGGGCCTATTATGACGCCCGCGGCTGGGTGGCCCATGTGATCAGCAATCCCTGGCTCTTCACCTCGCCCGGCGAGGGGGCCTCCTGGGGCGCGACGGTCAGCGGCGCGGCCTGGCTCTGCCAGCATCTCTGGGAGCACTATGCCTGGTCGCTGGACCGGGAGTATCTGGCGCGGGCTTATCCGGTGATGCAAGCTTCGGCCCTCTTTTACCGGGATATGCTGGTCCGCGAGCCCGGTCATGGCTGGCTGGTGACGGCCCCGTCCAATTCGCCCGAGAATTCCTACCGCCTTCCGAACGGTTTCACCGGGCAGATTTGCATGGGGCCGGCGATAGATCAGCAGCTGCTGCGGGCGCTTTTCGGCAACTGCAGCGCGGCAGCGCGCATCCTCGGCATCGACGCGGCTTTCGCCGCGGAGATGGATTCCCTCCGCCGTCAGCTCGCGCCCAGCCAGATCGGCTCCAAAGGTCAACTGCTCGAGTGGCTCCAGGAGTATGAGGAGCCCGAGCCGCACCACCGTCATGTCTCGCAGCTCTGGGGGCTCTATCCTGGCGACGAGATCTCGCTGGAGGCGACGCCCGAGCTGGCCGCGGCCGCGCGCAAGACACTGGAATTGCGCGGCGATGACGGCACCGGCTGGTCGCTGGCCTGGAAGATCAGCTTCTGGGCGCGCCTCGGTGAGGGCAGCCGCGCCCATGCCCTGCTACGGGCGCTGCTCCGGCCCAGCGGCGCGGACCTGGCCCGCGGGGTGAACGGCGGCAGCGGCAGCTACCCCAATCTCTTTTGCGCCCATCCACCGTTCCAGATCGACGGCAATTTCGGCGGGACCGCCGGGATCGCCGAGATGCTGCTGCAGAGCCATGGCGGCGAACTGCGCCTGCTGCCGGCCTTGCCGCCGGAGTGGCCGGAGGGAAAGGTGCAAGGACTGCGGGGCCGCGGCGGCTTCAGTGTCGATATCACCTGGCGGCAGGGCCGGCTCCTGGCCGCCAGTATCCATTCGGCGGCCGGTGCACCCTGCACCCTGCGCTGCGGCAGCGCCGCGCTCCGCGTCACCGGCCCGGATGGCCGCACCCTCGCGGCGGCCGGCGCAGGCCAATCGGCCCGGTTTGCGACCGCGCCGGGCGCTACCTATAACGTCACCCTGAACTGAACCACGGATAAAACGGCTAAGCATGAATAAAACCCTTCTTCTGACCCTGATCCTTCTGATCACCGCGGCGCCGGGCATCAGCCGGACGCAGACCGCTACCGAAACCGAGGCCGACTTGATCCGCCGCGCGGCGGCCGTCGCACCCTCACCGCGCCAGTACGCCTGGCAGCAGCTGGAGACCATTGCCTTCACCCACTTTGGCATCAACACCTTCACAGACCACGAATGGGGCGATGGCACCGAGGATCCGGCCCTCTTCAATCCCACGGCCTTCGATGCGCGCCAGTGGGCCAGGGTCTGCAAGGCCGCGGGACTGAAGATGATCATTCTCACCGCCAAACACCACGACGGCTTTTGCCTCTGGCCGAGCGCCTTCACCGATCACTCGGTCAAGCGCTCCCCCTGGCGCGGCGGCAAGGGCGATGTCGTCCGCGAGGTCGCCGAGGCCTGCCGCGAATATGGCCTCAAGTTCGGCGTCTATCTCTCTCCCTGGGACCGCCATGAACCGAGTTACGGCGATTCGCCGCGCTACAACGCCCATTTCATGAACCAGCTGCGCGAGCTCCTCACCCAATACGGCGAGGTGGCGGAGGTCTGGTTCGACGGCGCCTGCGGCGAGGGGCCCAACGGCAAGCGCCAGGTCTATGACTTTCAGGCCTGGTATCAGCTCATCCGCGAGCTGCAGCCGAACGCAGTCATCGCCATCATGGGGCCCGATGTGCGCTGGGTCGGCACCGAGGCGGGATATGGCCGTGAGACCGAATGGAGCGTCCTGCCCGCCGCAGCGCTGGACACCGATGCCATCGCTGCCCGCTCCCAGCAGCAGGCCAGCGATGCCGCCTTTGTGCCCGGAGATCTCACCGATGCCGACCTCGGCAGCCGCGACAGGATCCACGCCGCCCCCAGGCTGATCTGGTACCCGGCCGAAGCCGACGTTTCGATCCGGCCGGGCTGGTTTTATCATGCCGGCCAGGACGGGCAAGTCAAGAGCGCGGAAAAACTGCTTGATATCTATTACGGATCCGCCGGCCGCAACTGCGTGCTGCTCCTTAATCTGCCCCCCGACCAGCGCGGGCTGATCCACGAGAACGATGCCGCGGTCCTGCTCGGCATGCGCCAGGCTCTGGACGCCACCTTCTCTGCCAACCTCCTCGCCGGTGCGCGTATCACCGCCGGCGGCGGGGGAGAGGCGGCGGCCGCGGGACAAGGAAAGTTCGCAGGAGCAGTGCACGCCGCAGAACAGGCGGCCGCCGCGGGCCAAGCGGCCGCGCAGCAGCAAGTCCCGCCATCCAGCCTGACCGCCCTGACCGACGGCGATCCCGCCTCGTTCTGGCGCGCGCCCGACGGCTCGGCAGCCACTTTCCTCACCGCCGAACTCGACGGCGAAAAAAACTTCGATGTCCTCGCCCTCCAGGAGCCCATCCGAAACGGCCAGCGCATCGAAGCCTTTGAGCTGCAAGTGCCTTCCGGCAGCGGCTGGCGCTCCATCACCTTCGGCACCACCGTCGGCTACAAACGGCTGCTGCGCTTTCCGCCGGTCACTGCGTCCCGGGTGCGCCTGGTGATCTCCCGGTCGCGGACCGAGCCGGCCCTTGCGGAGTGGGGCCTGTACAAGCAGCCCGCAGCCCTGGAACTCGCCCCGGCGGGAGGCCGCGCCGGCGCCACCATGGTCCCGGCCCTCCCTGAACTCCCCCGCGGGAACAAACGCCCGGCCCTGCAGCGCCTCGCCAAGCAGGGGCGCTCGCCCTATCACATCGTCCTGCCCGAACATCCGGCCGCTGCTGAGCAACGCGCAGCCGGGCTCTTGCAGGAGTATCTCCGCAGATCGACCGGTGCCGAGTTACCCATCGTCAGCGATGCCGCAGCCGACGGGAAGAAGGAGATCCGCATCGGCGCCGGCCGGCGCTTGCCGGCGGCCCTCGCGGCCCTGCAGAACCAGCTGCCCGAGGATGGATTCTATATCGGCCCGGACGGGGACAACATCATTCTCCTCGGCGGGGCGGACCGCGGCGCGGTCTATGGTGCGGTCCATTTCCTCGAAAAGTACCTCGGCTGCCGCAAATACACGCCCACGGTTGAGGTGGTGCCGCCGCACCGCGACCTGACCCTCCGGATCACGCCGGAGATTCAGGCCCCGGCCAACCGCTTCCGTTCCATCCATTCCCGCTTCCTTCGCGATCCTGGCTACAAGGAGTGGATGCGCCTTGATGATGTCAACGACATCTATGGCCGCGGCTATTATGTCCACACCTTTGACCGTCTCGTGCCCCGCGCCGACTATTTCGCCAGCCACCCGGAGTATTACTGCTGGATGAACGGCAAGCGGATTCACGACCAGCTCTGCCTCAGCCATCCGGAGGTGCTGCGCCTGACCATCGCGCACCTGCGCCAGGCGATGGTGGAGCAGCCCGATCGTAAATACTGGTCGGTGAGCCAGAACGACAATTTCTCCTATTGCCAGTGCCCCGATTGCCAAAAAATCATTGAGGAGGAGGGGTCGCCCGCCGGGCCGCTCCTCCGCTTCGTCAACGCTGTGGCCAAAGAATTCCCCGACAAGGTCATCTCCACCCTGGCCTACCAGTTTTCGCGCCCGGCGCCGCGGATCACCCGTCCGGCGGAGAATGTCCAAATCGTCCTCTGCACCATCGAGCTCAACCGCAGCAAACCGATCGAAGCAGATCCGGAGAGTCAGGATTTTGTCCGGGATATCCATGAGTGGTCGCAGCGGACCCGGAATCTCTTCATCTGGGATTATGTAGTCCAGTTTACCAATTTCGTCAGCCCCTTCCCCAATCTCCACGTCCTGCAGCCCAACCTGCAATTCTTCGTCCGCAACGGCGGCCTGGAACACTTTCAGCAGTCCAACGGCCAGTCCGGCGGCGAGATGGCCGAGCTCAAGAACTGGCTCATCGCCAAATGGCTGTGGAATCCCGATCTCGATGGTGATTCCCTGAAAAAGGATTTCCTCCAGGGGTATTTCGCCGCGGCTGCGCCCTTCATCGGAGCCTATCTCGGGCAGCTGGAGACGGAACTGATGCGCTCGGGTCAGCGTCTCGATATCTACGGCTCGCCGGTCTGGAACGCCGCAACGTTTCTCTCGGCGGAGAATGTGGCTGAGTACAGCCGCCTTTTCGACCAGGCCGAAGCGGCGGTGGCGGATCAGCCCGGACTGCTGCAGCGGGTGCGCACGGCGCGGATGCCCCTGCAGTACGCTGTCATGGAGATCGGCAAGGACGACCTCTTCGGCCCGCGCGGCTGGTACCGGGAGGAGGGAGGCGCCTTTGTGCTGCGGCCCGAGATGCGCGCGACCCTGGAGAAATTTCACACCGCCGGCCAGGCAGCCGGACTCGGATTGGTCAACGAGAGTGGTTTCACGCTCGAGGATTATTATCAGACCACCCTGCGCTTCATCGATGCCCGCGTCGAGGGCAATCTCGCTTTCCGCAAGCCCGTGACCGCCGCGCCGATGCCGAGCCCCAAATATGCCAATGGCGACCTGGCGGTGCTGACCAACGGGGTGCAGGGGGCCAGCGACTACAAGGTGCACTGGCTCGGCTGGGAGGGGGTTGATTTCACCCTCACCCTGGACCTCGGCGCTGCCGTGCAGCTGCAGCGCGTCCGCCTCGCCAGCCTCTACGATCCCAAGAGCTGGATCCTGCATCCGCGCCGGGTGAGCTGCCTGGTTTCGTCCGACGGCAAAACCTTTCAGTCGACCGGGAGCGAGACAGTGGAGGGCGACCAGCGCCAGGAGCCCAAGATTCATGAATTCGTCTTCACCGCTCTTCCTGCCGGGGTGCGCTGGCTGCGCTTCGAGGTCGAGGGGACCCGACATCTGCCCGCCTGGCATCCCTCGGAGGGCGGCCTCTCCTGGGTCTTTTTCGACGAGATCGTGGTGGAGTGAAACAGAGAGCCGGAGCGGCTGTTTCGGCAGCAGGCCAGTACATCCCCGCTCAAGCCCAAGCAAGCCAAGAGGAGAATAACACGCCATGCGCGAACAATTGGACCGTTTTTTCGGCCTTTCGGCCCATCACACCACCCTCCGCACCGAGTTGGTAGCCGGGCTCACCACCTTCATCACCATGGCTTACATCATCTTTGTCAATCCCGCCATCCTCAGCCTGACCGGCATGGACCGCGGCGCGGTCTTCACCGCGACCATCCTCTCGACGGTCATCGCCACCCTGATCATGGGTCTGTACGCCAATGTCCCCTTCGCCCAGGCCCCGGGCATGGGGATGAATGCCTTTTTCACCTTCACGGTTGTGCTCACCATGGGGCTGAGCTGGCAGCAAGCCCTGGCGATCGTCTTTCTCTGCGGTGTGGTCAATTTTATCATCGTCGTCACCAACATCCGCAAGATGCTGATCGAGGCCATCCCGGAGTCGCTGCAGCATGCCATTGGCGGCGGGATCGGACTCTTCATCGCCTATCTCGGCATCAAGAACGCCCATCTCCTCGATTTCACCGCCGACGGCGCCCAGATCGTCCGCGCTACCCTTGCCGATGACAAGGTCCAGCAGGTCGTCGCCCGGGATGTCGTGCCCGCACTCGCCCGTTTCACCGATCCGGTCACCCTGCTCGCGGTGGCCGGCCTCCTGCTCACCATTACCATGCTGCTGCTACGCTGGCGCGCTGCGATCCTCCTCGGGATTATCGCCACCACCCTGATCGGTCTGGCCACCGGACTGGTGCACGGCCCTGCTTTTACGGCCGCTGATTTTCTCCCGCCCTCGCTGGCGCCGACTCTGTTCCATCTCGATTTTGCCGGCCTCTTCAGCCAGCCGGACAAGCTGCTCGCGATTCTTGCATTGATCCTCGCCTTCAGCCTCTCCGACACCTTCGATACCATCGGCACCTTTATCGGCACCGGGCGCCGGGCCGGGATTTTTGACCGGCGCGACAGCGATCGCCTGGCGGCGGGCAAGGGGATCTCCTCCAAACTCGACCGCGCCCTTTTCAGCGACGGCATCGCCACCTCGATCGGCGCCTTGCTGGGGACCAGCAACGTCACCAGCTACGTCGAAAGTGCGGCCGGGATCAGCGCCGGCGGCCGTACCGGCTTGACCTCGGTCTTTACTGCCGCGTGCTTTCTGCTGGCCCTCTTTTTCGCCCCCCTGGCGCTGATCATTCCAGCCTCCGCGACAGCAGCCGCCCTCATCGTTGTCGGCATCCTGATGATCTCGAGCATCCGCGAGGTCGACTGGAGCACACCCGACGAGGCGGTTCCGGCTTTTTTCACGGTCGTCTTGATGCCCTTCACCTGCAGCATCGCCAACGGCGTGGCCGCGGGATTTATCTTTTATGTGCTCACGCAAATCGTCAGGGGAGAGGCGAAAAAAGTCCATCCCCTGATGTATATCGTCACCACGCTCTTCCTGCTCAATTTTGTCGTCACGGCGATCCAGTAAGCTGAAAGGCGCTTTCCCCGGCGCAGCGAGCGCCTTTGCGCCAGGCCAGCGGTGTAATATTCGGGAATTTGTGACCGGGATCGCTGCGTTGCATAGGAAGTAATGGTATACTATGGGAAAGGTTGCGGAGCAGCCCATCCTGCTGAAAGGAGAGTTCCATGAAAAAGATGATGATGCTGTTGGCGATGTTGACCTTGGTCCTGATCCTCCAAAGTGAGGTCATGGCGCAGCTCTATCTAGGACCGCGCGCCGGGTATTACAAGAGCAAGGATGCCGATCAGGGGCAGATGTACGGCGGCCTGGCCGCGCGCATGGCGTTCGGCGGCCTCAAAATCGAGGGGGCCATCGATTACCGTCAGGAAAAGTATGAGGATGGGATGATGACCCTGCGCAGCTGGCCGGTGCAGGTCTCCGCCATGCTCTTCCCGCTCCCCATCGTCTACGGCCTGGCCGGTGCCGGTTGGTATCATACGACCGTCGATTACGATCAGGACAAGATCGGTATCGGGGCACCGGAGGACCAGACCACGAGCACGCTGGGCTATCACCTCGGCGGCGGTCTGGAACTGCCGGTGAGCAACATGAAGATCACCGCCGATGTCCGCTATGTCTTTCTCAATTATGATCTCGACAACATCGGCAGCAAGGATCAGCCCGATTCTGATTTTCTCGCGGTGACAGTCGGCCTGCTCTGGCAGCTGTAATCCATCGGTCCGGGCCGGCGCGAGTCCTCCCCTCTCGTGCCGACCCGGCTTTCGGGCTGCAGCGAGAGGGCGGGGGACCCGCCCGGGCTGCGGCGCTTCATCTCGTGCCCACCCGAGGCCCGTGCCTGCGCGAGCCTTCCTCTCTCGTGCCCACCTGGCTTTCGGGCTGCCGCGAGAGCTCGGGGCGGATTTCGTGAAAAACAATAAAAAAGTATTGGAAATTAGAAATTTATTATGTACCTTTACCGTTAATAATAATTGCGAGATGTCATTTCATAACACCAATTCAGTGCCGTTATTGAAATCGCGATGTTGATTGATATGTAATCCCGACCTGCCAGTGCGTCCCTCTTGACGGATTCCTCTGCAGTTCCAATGTGCATCCCTCTTCATCCTCCGACATTTCCAATCCTCTATCCATAAAGGATGTATCATGAGTTTTGATCAATTCAAGCTCGATTCCCGCTTGTCTTCGGGAATCAAAGCCGAAGGCTATGTCACGCCTACGCCGGTCCAGTCCGCTGCCATCCCCGTGATCCTCTCCGGACACGACCTGATCGGCACGGCCCAAACGGGCACTGGTAAAACGGCTGCTTTCGTTCTGCCTATTTTGCACAAGCTGCTCTCCGGGCCGCGCCGGCAAAGCCGCGCCCTGATCCTCACCCCCACGCGCGAGCTGGCCGAACAGATCCACGAGACCGTTCGCAGCCTTGGCAAGGGCACGGATCTGCGCAGTGCCACCATCTATGGCGGTGTGCCCTCTGCCGCACAGATCAGGGCCTTGCGCGGCGGCGTCGAGATCCTCGTCGCCTGCCCCGGCCGGCTGCTCGACCTGATGGATCAGCGCCAGGCCGACCTCTCTCGGATCGAGGTTTTGGTCCTCGATGAGGCGGACCGCATGCTCGACATGGGCTTTTTGCCTTCGGTCCGCAAGATCCTGCAAAAGATCCCGGCGCAGCGCCAGACCCTGCTTTTCTCCGCCACCTTTCCGGAGGAGATCGAGGGCCTGGCTGCCCAGGCGATGCGGAAACCGCAGCGTGTCACGCTCGGTCTCGCCCAGCCGGTCCATACGGTCCGCCACGCCCTCTATCCAGTGGCGCAGCACCTCAAACTGCCGCTGCTGCTGGCCTTGCTGCAACGCACCGAGACCGATTCGGTCCTGATCTTTGCGCGCACCCGTCATCGCGCCCACCGCGTCGCTCAGCAAGTGGGACGTCATGGCTACAAGGTGACCAGCCTGCACAGCGACCGCACCCAGAGCCAGCGCCAGGCAGCGCTGCAGGGATTCCGGCGCGGCGAATTCCAGATCATGGTCGCCACCGACATCGCGGCGCGCGGACTCGACGTTGACACGATCTCGCATGTCATCAACTTTGATATGCCGGACACCGCCGATGCCTATATTCATCGCATCGGCCGCACCGGCCGTGCCGAGCGCAACGGCCTCGCCTACACCATGACCACGCCGGAGGACATGGAGATGGTGCGAACCCTCGAAAAGATCATGGGCAAGCCCCTGCCGCGCGAAACCCTGCAGAATTTTGACTACCGTCAGGCGGCGCCGGAGCCGGTTGCCACAGCGGGACGATCCCGGAATCCGGAGCGCGTGCAAGCGCAGCGGCCGTTGGCGTCCGGCGCGCAACGCAACTTTTCGCACACCTCCCGCTCCTCCGCTCCCCCATCGGGACGCGTTCAGGCCACCCGGAATGATGGCATCTATCGCGGTGATCCCCGCCGTGAAGCGACCCGCCGGGATGGCAGCCGCAGCAACTCCAGACGCGGCCCGGGCACCCCGAGCCGCCGCAGCACGATGCAGGACAGCGCTCCCCGGAAAAGCCAAAAGCGGGCCTCCCGGCTGCCGGGAAAAAGCCTTTGGGAGACCCTGCGCCAGAGCATCGGCCTGGGTAGATAGCCGGATTACCGGCTTCCGGGAAAAAACCTCCGGGAGACCCTGCGCCAGAGCATCGGCCTGGGCAGATAGCCGGATTCCCGGCTGCCGGTAAAGAAAATGTTTTGAAATTGGGCTAAGAATTGCGATATTTTATTGATAAATATCGGATATAACGAGCTCTTCGCATGCCCAAGCGCAAAATAGTCCTGTGGATCGCCCTCGCTCTCGCGGTGGCGGTAGCCACCCATCGTTTCTCCGGAGACGGGAAAAACGCCGCACCGGCCGCTGCGCAGCCCTCCGCCGCGCCGGCTGCGGCCGATTCCGGGTGCCAGCGCGCGGTGGCCGACCTCAATCGCCGCCTCCCGGAACCGATCGACGAGGCGGAACTGGTCGCGATCCTCGCCGCCCTGAACCGCAGCGGCGACCGCGACCTGCCTGCGCAGTTTGTCACCAAGGCGCAAGCGCGCCAGGCGGGCTGGCAGCCCGGCGAAGACCTCTGGTCTCATTCCACCCTCAAGGGCAAAAGCATCGGTGGCGACCGTTTTTCCAACCGGGAGAACAAGCTGCCCGCTGCGGGCCGCAGCTGGCGCGAACTCGATCTCGATTACAAGGGCGGCCATCGCGGCGCCAAGCGCATGGTTTTTTCCGGTGACGGATTGCGCTATGTCACCGTCGATCACTACCGGACCTTTGTCGAGGTGCCGCCATGCCGGTGAAACGCTGCGTATTGCAGGGCCGTGAGCTGGCCTCCATGGAGCGGCTCTACGACGAGCTGGCACGCCAGCTCGAGTTCCCCGCCTGGTTCGGCCGCAACCTCGACGCCCTGTGGGATCTCCTGACCACCGATATTCCAGGACCGATCCGGATCCGGATCCGGCAGCCGCAAAGCGCCAAAAGACTGCTTGGTGCGGACTATGATCGGGTACTCGACCTTTTCAAGGAAGTAGAAGAGGAGCGCGATGACTTTAAAGTCGTGGTGCGGTAATTACATGGCCTGCGCCCGTCCTTCGCAATTCATTTATCTCATTCTTTGCTTCTTCTGCATTCTCAACCTGACTTCCGCTGCCTTGCCCGCGACACCAGCACTGCCCAAAGCCAAAGAAAAATGGATTTGCCAGGAGGGGAACCTGTTCACCCTCTACAGCGCAGCCCCGGCCAAACAGGCCAGCGAGATCAGTCTCGGACTGGAGCAATATCACGCGGTGCTGACCTCCCGCTGCGCCGGCCGAGCCCTCCCGTCGCCGGTGCCGACCTTCATCTTCGTCTTCAAGGATGAACGCGGCCTGGCACCCTATCAGAGCTTTCCCGCCGATCCGCCGGCGGGCAGTGATGGCTATTTTCTCCAGCGCGAGGATGCCCAGTACATCGCCGTCAGCGCCCGGGAAGAGGTGACGCGCACCATCTACCATGAATACGCGCATGCCATCTTTGCCACTGCCTGGCCGGGAGCGCCCCTCTGGCTGCAGGAGGGACTGGCGGAGTATTACAGTACCTTTCGCACCGACGCCGGCGGCATCCTCGTCGGCGAACCCCTCAAGGAACATGCGCGCACCCTGCATTCGACGCCTTGGCTCCCTTTTGCCGAATTGATGCGCCTCGACGCCGACGCCGCAGTGTACCGCGACGCAGAGAAAAATCCCATTTTTTATGCCCAGGCCTGGATCCTTACCCATTTTCTCTTCCACGGCCTGCACGATGCTGGAGCCGAGGCCATCGATCGGTATATAACCCTGCTCGGCACCGGTGAATCCAGCGAAAACGCCTTCAAGGAGGCCTTTCATCTCTCGCTGTCGCTTCTCGACAGAACGGTCAAGGCCTATTCCGAAAAAGAGAGCCTTGATTTTGCACGTCTGGCGCCGCGGGAGCTTTCGCTCGATGCCAACCATCCCTTCCGGCCTGTCCCCTATGAGGAGATCCTCTACCGTCTCGGTGATCTCCTGGCACATCATGGGGCCAGCCGTCTTGACGCCGCCGAGGCCCATTTCCGGCAGTCGGGCAAGGTCAATCCGCACTTCGCCCTGGCCCCGGCCGGACTGGGCTACGCCGCCATGACCCGCGAGGAAGAGAGCGTGGCCGGACAGTTTTTCCGCCAGGCCCTCGCCATCGATTCCAGCGCCGCCTGGATCCATTACCAGTACGGCCGCTGCCTGCTGGCGGCGGGGCGAAAGGAGCAGACGCCCCAAAAGGAGGCGACCATCGCCCGCGCGCGCAATGAACTGCTGCGAACCCTCCAGATCGATGACCGTTTCATCGACGCTCAGGCTCAGCTCGGCGAGGCCTACATGCACCTCGGCATGCAACCCCAGGGCCAGGCCGCCCTCGAAAAGGCTTTGCAGGGGATGCCCTCGCGCCTCGATGTGGCGCGCAACCTGCTGCAGTACTATGTGCTGACCGACAACAGCGCCCGGCAGTCTGAGCTTCTCGCCCTGATCGGGCAGCGCGGCGGCGAGAAGGCGCTGGAGGCTGCGCGCGAGTCGATTCTGCGAACCCAGATTGACCGGGTGGCGCGGCTGATCAACGAGAAGGAATATAGCCGCGCCCTGACCCTGGCTGAAAAACTGCGCAAGCAGACCGACGATCCCGAAATCAAAAAGCTGATCGAGGAGGCACGCCAGGCGGCTTCGCAGGGTCAGCTCGTCGATATCTACAACCAGGGTGTGCGCTGCGCCGGCGACAAGCGCTACGACCAGGCGGAGAAATATTTCATGCGCGTGATCAAGGAGGGTGGCAAAAGTGAGCTGGCGGAGCTGGCGCGCATGAATGTGGGTAAAATCCGCGTGGCGCGACAGGCGGCATGGTACAATGAGGCCTTTGAAATGATGCGCGCGAATGATTTCCGCAATGCCGTGCCTCTGCTGAAAAAAGTGATCAACGACAACTCCGATGCCCAGACCACCCGTGCTGCCGAGAATGCCCTGAGCCAGATCCAGTCCCTGTAGCCGGAAGACGCACCTTCACCCTCACCATGGATGACCGTCGATGCCGCAAAAATTGAATCTGCAAGTAGAGGCCTGTGATGTGAGCGATTTTCAGGGCCGGCTCCGTTTCAAATTCACCCGCAATTTTATCGCCCCCGCCATCTCCGGAACCGGCGAGGTGCTCTCCATTGGCCCCGAAAACACCTTCGACAAGACCATGGCCGCAGGATTCCAGCTCGCTTATAACTCCACCAGCGGCGATCTCGATCGCGAATGGAGCGCGCCCCGCAAGAGCTACGCCTATCTCTTTTGCTTTGAGGTGATCGAGCACCTGATGAATCCGCTCCATTTTCTCGAAAGCCTGCGCCTCTATCTGCAGCCCGAAACCCGCATCTTTTTGACAACCCCGCGTCGGCCGCACGCCTTCTGGAACAACCAGCACTTTCATGAATACGATCCGTTGCGCCTCCGCCATCTACTCGCCGCCGCCGGTTACGAGGTGGTGCGGCATGAGGCGCGCGTGACCTGGTATCATCCCCTCTTTTATCTCAGCGGGCTGCGGCCTTTTCTACGCCTGACGGTCGGCCGCAGCAAAACCCATCTCTATGAACTGCGCCTGATCCCGCGGCCATGATCTCGCGCCAATTCTTCAAGTCCTCCCTGATCTACTCCGTCACCGGAGCCCTCCCGCTGGCAGCGAGCGTTCTCCTGCTCCCTTTTTACACCAATCTGCTGAGCACGGGGGATTTCGGCCGGCTGGCGCTCTACATCAGCTTTTGTTTTCTGATGCAGATCCTGGTCAGCTTTGGGCTCGACTCTTACATCACGGTGCAGTACATCGAGTACCGCTCCGATCCGGGTCTGTTGCGCGCCAATATGAGCGGCATTGTCACCTCTTTTCTCGGCATCAGCGCCGGCCTGGTCCTGCTTTCCATGCTCGCCGGCCCCTGGCTTTTTCAGCTCATTTTTGCGGATGCGGCACTCACCTTTTACCCGTACGGATTTCTTTCGGTCCTGACCGCGGTCGGTCACGGCATTTTCAAGCTCTATACCAATCTGCTGATCTATCAGCAGCGGCCGGTCCGCTATTTCTGGGCCAACATCCTCAATTTTATCCTGGTCATCGGGCTCTCCCTGGGCTTGCTCCACCTTTTTCCCGATTCCCTGATCGGGCCGATCTGGGGGCGGTTGCTCGCCGCTCTGGCCCTGGCCGCGCTGGCCTTGACCGTCCTGATCAGCGGATATGGCCTGACGCGGGACCGCGGCTTTATGAAGAACATGGCCGACTATTGCTGGCCCCTGGTCATTTATTCACTGCTTTTCTGGACGCTCTCCTACATCGACCGCTTCATCATCAATCACTACCTCCAGGCCGAGAACGTGGCCATTTATGATTTTGCGGTCAAGTGCACATTGCTGATCGAATTCTTCCAGACCGGCCTGGTCAGCGCCATCTACCCCAAGGTCTTCGGGATCTGGAGGGAGCAGCAGACGCCCGCCAGCTCGATTCAGGTCAACCGCTATTTCAGCGGTTTTTCCGCCGCTACCTTGCTGATTCTGCCCCTCTTTCTGATCGCGGTCCCGGCGCTGGTCCCGCTCGTGGTCAAGCGTGAGGCCTATTATGCCGCCTTCCATTTCCTGCCGGTTCTCAGCCTCGGCTTTGTCGCGCGCAGCCTCTTCTACATGGCCCTGGCCCCCTTTTATTATTATCGCAAGACGCGACTCCTGCCGCGGGTGCTTTTTTTCTCATCGATCCTGCAGATCATCTTTTCGTTCTGGTTTATCAAGATGTGGGGGCTGGCGGGCGCGGTCTGGGTCAATTTTGCGATGAAATGGATCGTGGCGGGATTTGCCTGGAGAGAGTGCCGGAAAATCCATCCGTTCCGGTTCAACCGGATGAAGCTGTTCTGGCTGCCGGCGCTTTATACGGTGCTTTTTCTGCTGGCGGATCTGCTGGTCACCCCCGCCAACGCCCTGCTGGTTCATGCCCTGGAGGGGCTGGCCAGCCTGGCCCTGATCGTTTTCTTCTACCGGCGGGAGGTGCTCCTGGTCTGGAACCAGTGGCGGACGAAGCGGGCGGCCGCCGGCGCCTGATACTTCATCTCCAGACCGGCGTCTGAGGTATCGCCTCCATGCCGGCGCTTGAGGCCTCGCCTTCATGCTGACACTTGCGGTATCATCTCCAGGCCGGCGCTTGATGTATCGCCTCCATGCCGGCACTTGATGCTTTGCCTCCATGCCGGCGCCTGATCTATCGCCTCCAGACCGGTGCGCAGCGGCCCCTCTGTGCGCCGGCCAACGTACCCTGTTCAACAGATCCGCGGCAGCAGTTCCCCCGCCGGCAGATCCACCATTCGCCAGGCGCCCAGAAACGAGCGCATGGCCACGATGCCCGTTTTCCCCGCATGCACTTCACCGATCAGCGCCGCCTCGCGGCCGAGGGGATGGTCCCGCAAGGTCTGCAAGGCCCGGTCGGCGGCTTCCCCGGCGACTGCGGCCACCAGTTTGCCCTCATTGGCCAGATAGAGGGGATCGAGCCCGAGCAGTTCGCAGGCAGCGGCCACTTCCCGCCGCACAGGCAGCGCCCGCTCCTCGAGCCGAATCTCGACGCCCGAGCCCTGTGCGAACTCGTGACAGGTGGCCGCCAGGCCGCCACGGGTTGGATCGCGCAGGGCATGGAGGGCCTCGCCGCAACATTCCAGCAGCAGCGCGCTCAGCTCGTGCAAGGGGGCGGTGTCGCTCAGCAGGGGGGTGGTGAAGCCGAGGTCGCGGCGCCGGGAGAGCACCGCGATGCCATGATCGCCGAGCGTACCGCTGACAATCAGGCGGTCGCCGGGCCGGAGGTGGCGCGAGCCCAGTGTCACCTGATGCGCGATCACCCCGATGCCGCTGGTGTTGATGAAGAGTCGGTCCGCCTGCCCGCGCTCGACAACCTTGGTGTCTCCGGTGACGATCTGCACCCCGGCGCGGGCGGCCGCAGCCGCCATGTCCCCGACAATCCCTTCGAGGTCAGCAAGCTCGAGGCCCTCTTCCAGGATAAAGCCGGCGCTGAGCCAGAGCGGCCGGCTGCCACACATGCAAAGGTCGTTGACCGTGCCATTGACGGCGAGGTCACCGATGGAGCCGCCGGGAAAGAAGATGGGATCGACGACGAAACTGTCGGTGGCGAAGGCGAGACGTTCCCCCGGGGCGAGCCCGGGCAGGAGGGCCCCGTCATCGAGGGGATCGAGGAAGGGATTGCCAAAGCGGCGTTTGAAGAGGTCATGGATGAGCCCGGCCATCATACGGCCGCCGCTGCCGTGACCGAGCTGAATCTTGTCCCCGCTCATGCTGACCTTTCCGTTATCGGGTGAGGCCTTCCGGGAGGGCGTGCCGGGCCGGTCCTTCCTCCTCCGGGATGTATTGATAGGTGTAATAGGCGGCGCAAGCCCCTTCGCCCGAGACCATCGGCGCGCCGAGGGGATGCGCCGGGGTGCAGCGCCCGCCCCAGGCCGGGCACGCGGGCGGCTTTTTCAGACCCTGGAGGATCTCGCCGCTGATGCACTCTGAGGCCGCGGCGCTCGGCGAAGCCAGATCCCCGAATTTGCGCTGCGCATCCCACGCCGCCCATTCCGGCCGCAGCTGCAGGCCGCTGTCGGGGAGAAGGCCGATGCCCCGCCATTCGCGCGCGCATACCTCGAATACGCCGTCCATTTGTGCCTGCGCGCGGGTGTTGCCCTCGCGGCGCACCACCCGCTCATAGGCATTCTCGACGCGCGCCTCGCCGGCTTCGAGCATCTGCACCAGCCGCAGGATGCCGCGCAGTAGATCGGCCGCTTCAAAACCGGTGACGACGATGGGCACCCCGAACTCCGCCGCCAGGGCCTCGTAGGGTTCCCAGCCGAGGATGGCGCAGGCATGGCCGGCGGCGAGATAGCCTTGCACCCGATTGTCCGGGCTCTGCAGCAGGGCGCGCATAGCGGGGGGGACGAGCACATGGGCCATCAGGAGAGAAAAATTGCGAATCCCCTCGCGGCGCGCCCGGGCGACGGCCAGCGCGCTGCCGGGGGCGGTGGTCTCAAAGCCGATGGCGAAAAAGACCACCTCGCGCTTCGGCATGCGGCGCGCCAACGCGAGGGCATCGAGGGCGGAGTAGACCATGTGTACCTCCGCGCCGGCGGCCCGGGCTTCGAAGAGGGTGCCGGCCGAGCCGGGGACGCGCATCATGTCAGCGAAAGTGGCGAGCAGGACCCCCGGGCAGCCGGCCAGGGCGATCGCCTGATCGATGAGCCCGGCCGGCGTAACACAGACAGGGCAGCCGGGCCCGTGCACGAGCTCCAGCTCGCGGGGCAGAAGCTGGTCGAGACCGAGGCGGAGAATGGCATGGGTCTGGCCGCCGCAGGTCTCCATGAGGACCCAGGGATGCTTCTGGGCGGCATGGATCTCCGCGATGAGCCAGGCCGCGATTCCGGGATCCCGGAAGGGGGCAAGGTTCATGGTGAGTCCTCCGCCTCGGGCGCCGCTGCGGGAGGACCACCCGGCCGCGCTGCGAGCACCTCCTGCCACAGGGTGTAGAATTGCTCCACCTCGGCGGCTGCGATGATTTCGAGGGCAAAGCCGGCGTGCACCATCACCTGCTCGCCGGCCTGCACCTCCGGCACGTGGGCCAGGCATACCTCCCGGGTGACGCCGCCGAAATCGACCTCACCCATCAGCAGACCGTCCACTTCGTAGCACCGGACCACCTTTCCAGGTGCGGCGACGCACATACCTTGGCCTCCTCCTGAATACTGTATCCGCAGCGCAGCAGCCGGGCCGCGGCTCTCCTCGGGTTCCCCCTGAATCCTTTATCCGCGCTGCAGCCGGGCTGCGGCGACGGCGATCTGACCCAGTGCCAGGCCACCGTCGTTGGCCGGAACCAGGCGCGGACTGAAGACCTGGAATCCCGCGTCGCTGAGAATCTGGCGCAGCCGCGCATGCAGCAGCGCATTCTGGAACACCCCGCCGCTCAGGACGACGCGATCGACGCCGCTGCGCCGGCGCACCTCCTGGACTGCGAGGAGAAAGATATCGGCGAGGGTGAGATGGAAGCGCCAGGCCACCACACTGGCGGCGCAGCCCTCCAGGGTCTTCCGTGTTATGCGTTGGACGAAATGGCTCAGGCGTATGGGGCCGGAGGGCTCGAAATCGCGGCCGATGATCTCCTCCAGCGGCGGTCGCGGCGAATCACTGGGCGCGGCAGTCATCTCCAGGGTCATCGCCGCCTCGGCCTCGAAGGTGTTCTCGAAGCAGAGCCCCATGATCGCGGCTACGGCATCGAAAAAGCGCCCGCAGCTCGAGGTCAGCGGGGCGTTGATCCCCTTCTCCATGGCGTCGAGGAGCAGCTCCATCTCGGCGCGCGGCCTGTAGTGCATGACCTCGAGATCGAGATCGAGGCAGTCGCGGCCCAGGGCGGCATGAAGGTGGCTGAGGGCCATGCGCCAGGGTTCACGCACCGCGGCGGTGCCGCCCGGCATCGGCACCGGCTGCAGCCAGGCCTCCCGGGTAACCGAGGCGGCATTGCCGAGGAGCACTTCGCCGCCCCAGATCGTGCCGTCGCTGCCGTATCCGGTGCCGTCGAGGAGGATGCCGATGCACGGCCCCTCGACGCGGTGCTCGGCCAGGACCGCGGCGAAATGGGCATGATGATGCTGCACGGCGATCCGCCGGGCTTGCGGCTGGGCCAGCGCCCATTGGGTGGAGAGATAGTCGGGGTGAAGATCATGAACGATGAGGTGCGGCTCGATGCGCAGCAGACTCTGCAAATGACCGGCGGCCTGGTCGAAAAAGGAGAGCGCCGCGGGGTTGTCAAGATCGCCGATGTGCTGACTGAGAAAGACCTCGCGGCCTCGGCCGAGGGCGATGGTGTTCTTGAGCTCGCCGCCGACCGCGAGGAGCGGCTCGGGCAGGGGCTGCTCCAGCAGGATGGGGTCGGGCACGTAGCCCCGGCTGCGACGGATGAGCATGGGGTGGCCCTCCTCGCAGCGGAGGATCGAGTCGTCGCAGCGCTGCAGGATCTCGCGGTCGTGCAGCAAAAAGGCGTCCGCAATGCCGCCCAGCCGCGAGAGAGCCTCGGCAGTGCCGATGGCGATCGGCTCTTCGGCGAGATTGCCGCTGGTCATGACCAGCACCGGCAGGGGGCCGGCCAAAAGCTGGTAGTGCAGCGGCGTATAGGGGAGCATGAAACCTTGATAGCGCTGGCCGGGCGCGATGACCCAGGGGAGCAGCCCGGGGGCTGCCGCAGGATCTTGAGCCTGGTGCTCTGCTGCGCTTTTGGCGCGCAGCAGGACGATCGGCCGCGCCGGACTTTCCAGGACGCCTTTCTCTGCGGCGCCGATGTCACACCAGCGGCGAATGGTCTCGAGATCGCGGGCCATGAGGGCGAAGGGCTTGCGGCTCCGCCCCTTGCGCTGGCGCAAGGTCGTGATCGCGGCCTCATTTTGCGCATCGACACAGAGATGAAATCCTCCGAGTCCGCGCACGGCGACGATCCGCCCCTGCTGCAGCATCTTCCAGACGGCGGCGACCGGATCTTCCGCCGGCAACTCCGTCCCGCTCGCGTCCGTCAGCCACAGCCGCGGCCCGCACGCCGGACAGGCCGTGGGCTGGGCGTGAAAGCGGCGGTCGCCGGGATCCTCATACTCCGCCCGGCACTCGGGGCACATCGCAAAAGCAGCCATGGAGGTGCGGCTGCGGTCATAGGGCAGGCTGCGGACAATGCTGAAACGCGGTCCGCAGCGGGTGCAATTGAGAAAGGGATAGTGATGGCGGCGGCCGGCGGGATCGTTCATCTCCGCCAGGCACTCGGAGCAGACGGCCAGATCCGGCGCAATGAAGGTGGCGGCGGCACTGCCCGGGGCGCTGAACTGGATGGTAAAGTCGTTCCCGCCGCAAGGGGAGAGAGGCTCCACCCGATGGCGCACGACCCGGGCGTGCGGCGGGTGTTCGCTCAACAGGCGGGCGAGGAAGCGATCGAGCACCGCGGCGGGGCCCTCGGCCTCGATCACCACCCCGCCGCTTTCATTGCGGACGAAACCGGCGAGGCCGGATTCGCGGGCGATGCGGAGCGTGAAGGGCCGGAAGCCCACGCCCTGCACGATGCCTTCGAGGCGGATGCGGCGGCGCTCGGCCGCCATGCCCGTTGTGTCAGGCATGCGCACCGCTTCCCGCCTTTTTGGCCAGGGCGAGCTGCTGCAGCCAGCCGTACCAGGATTCCATCCCCGCGCCGCTGCGGCAGGAGAGGCGGAGAATCTCGAGGCCGGGATGAATCATTCGGGCATGTTCTTCAGCCCGCAGCAAGTCAAAATCGGAGGTGCCCAACAGATCGAGTTTGGTAATGACCAGCAAGCCGGCGCGACGGAAGATCGCCGGGTATTTGAGGGGCTTGTCATCCCCCTCGGCGGTGCTCAGCAGCACCACTTTCCGGTCTTCACCAAGGTCATAGCTGGAGGGACAGACGAGATTGCCGACGTTTTCGATGATCAGCAGGTCGCATTCTTCCAGCGCCATCCCCTGCAGGGCTTGCGTCACCATGCGGGCGTCGAGATGGCACGCCCCGCCGGTGACGATGGGCCGGACGAGGCGGCCGCCCGCAGCGGTCAGACGCCGCGCGTCGTTATCGGTCTGCACATCCCCGGCGATCAGAGCGATGCGCAGATGACCGGCCAGGTGGGTGAGGGTTTTCTCCAGCAGGGTGGTCTTGCCCGATCCGGGCGAGCTGACCAGGTTGATGGCGGGAAGCTGTAACGTTTCCAGCCGGCTGCGGATCTGCGCAGCCAGGCGGTTGTTCTCGGAAAGGACTTGTTCACCAATGCGGATAATCTCGCTCATGCTGGCTCCGTCGACTTGACGGCCTTCCCACAGGCCGTTCCCTTCGCCTCAGTGCACCTGCTCAAAAATACAAAGAGAATCAGAGGAATGCAAGCTGGATTTACAGCCGGCGAAAAAAGGCGGGGCGGCCCGGCTGAAAGCACTTGCGAATGCAGGAAAAATAGTGCAAATTTCCTGAGGAAAAATCTCACTCAATGAGGAAGTATCATGGCCGGAATCCGCCGCTGCCGTGCGGCCTGCTCCCTGCTCTTGCTCCTGGCAACGGGCGTACCTGTGCGAGCCGCGGAGCATAATCCACCCTACCGGGATGCCGCGCTCCCCGTCGAAACCCGCGTCCAGGATCTGCTGGGGCGGATGACCCTGGAAGAAAAGCTCTGGCAGCTGTTCATGGTTCCTGGCGATCCGGCCGAGGGCCGGGAAAAGTACCGGAACGGCATCTTTGGACTGCAGTTCGCCACCGCCGCTTCGGGCGGCGGCGCTGCCCAGCAGCTGCTGCGCTTCGGCAGCGCCGGCCCGGCGCCGGCACTGGCCGAGCGGATCAACGCGGCGCAGCGCTTTTTCATCGAGGAGACCCGCCTCGGCATTCCGATCATCCCCTTCGATGAGGCGTTGCACGGCCTGGTGCGCGAGGGCGCCACCGCCTTTCCCCAGGCCATCGGCCTAGCGGCTACCTGGGATCCGGAGCTGATGCAGCGCGTCGCCGCTGCCATCGCCCGCGAGACCCGGTCGCGTGGCATTCGCCAGGTGCTCTCACCGGTGGTCAACGTCGCCACTGATGTGCGCTGGGGCAGGGTGGAGGAGTGCTACGGCGAAGATCCCCTCCTGGCTTCGGCCATGGGCACCGCGTTTGTGCGCGAGTTCGAAAGCGCCGGGGTTATCACCACCCTCAAACATTTCGTCGCCAACCATGGCGAGGGAGGGCGCGACAGTTATCCGATCCACCACAATCGGCGGCTGCTGGAGGAGGTCTATTTTCCGCCCTTCCGGAGCTGCATCGACCAGGGCGGCGCCCGCTCCCTGATGATCGCCTACAACAGCCTGGATGGCCGGCCGTGCACCGCCAACCGCGATTTGCTCATCCGCGATCTCCGGGAGGCATGGGGCTTCCGCGGCCTGGTCGTCTCCGATGCCGGCGCGGTGGGAGGGATGAACGACCTGCAGGGGGTGTCCGGCGATTATGAAGAGTCCGCCAAAGCGGCGTTCGAGAACGGCCTGGATCTCCTTTTTCAAACCACCGTGGACCATTTCCCCCTTTTTTTTACCCGGGCGCTGCAGGGCGGCTATATCGACAGCCTGGTCATTGACCGCGCTGTCGCCCGGGTGCTGCGCGCCAAGTTCGAACTCGGCCTGTTCGAACAACCCTATGTCGCTGTGGAGGAGGCCGGGCGCGTCAACGGCATGGCCGCACACCGGGAACTGGCGCGCCAGGCGGCGCGCGAGAGCATCGTGCTGCTGAAAAACCGCAATGGCCTCCTGCCCCTCTCCCGCGCTATGGGCAGCATCGCGGTCATCGGCCCCGAGGCCACGGCAGCCCGCCTCGGCGGCTACAGCGGTCCCGGCAACCAGCCGGTATCGATCCTCGAGGGCCTCAAAGCCCGGGCCGGCCGGAGCATCCAGCTCCGCTACGCCCGGGGCTGCAGCCGGGAACGCGAGGAGGTCGCGGTCATTCCCGAGCGCTGGCTGCGAGCCGTCCCGGATCCGCAGGAACAGCGCCACGATGCGGCACTGATCGGAAGGCCGCAGGCCGAAGATGAAACGGGCGGGCACAGCGGCCTCGCCGCCGCCTATTGGCCCAATCCCGATTTCGCAGGCGCCCCGGCATTCGCGCGTTTCGATCCGCAGATCGATTTCAACTGGACTCTCTTTTCGCCCCACCCGGCCCTGGCGCGGGAATGGTTCAGCGCGAGCTGGCGCGGGGAGCTGATCGCACCGGCAAGCGGGACGGTGCATCTCGGCCTCGAAGGGAACGACGGCTTCCGCCTCTATGTCAACGACTCGCTGGTCATCGACAACTGGCAAAAGGGCTCCTGGCACCGCCTCCTGGTTCCCCTGCAGCTCCGCCGCAATCTCCGCTACCCCCTTCGCGTCGAATTCTGCGAGCGCACTGGCAGCGGGCGGATCAGGCTGGTTTGGGACTATGGCCTTGCGAACCGCGACGCGGAAGAGTTGGCCGAAGCGGTGCGCATCGCCCGCGCGAGCGATGTGGCGCTGATCTGCGCCGGCATCGTGGAGGGGGAGGGCCATGACCGCGCCAGCCTGGACCTGCCGGGCGCACAGGAGGAGCTGATTCGGGCGGTGGCCGCCACCGGCACGCCGGTGGCGGTGCTGCTCACCGGCGGCAGCGCGGTGACGATGAACGCCTGGATCGACCAGGCCGGGGCCGTCCTCACCCTCTGGTATCCCGGCGAGGAAGGCGGCCATGCCGTCGCTCAAGTGCTTTTCGGGGAGTACAATCCCGCCGGCCGGCTGCCGATCACCTTTCCCCTCAGCACGGGACAGTTGCCCCTGGTCTATAACCACAAGCCCACCGGGCGGCTGGACTATTATCACGACCTTCCCGGGGAGCCGCTCTTCCCCTTTGGGCATGGCCTGAGCTACACCCGGTTTGCCTACAGCGATCTGGAGCTTATCCGCCGGGGTGGCGATACAGTCGCGGTCCGCTTCACCCTGCGCAACAGCGGGAACCGTGCCGGCGACGAGGTGGTGCAGCTCTACAGCCGACGGCCGCGCTCGATTCTGGCGCGGCCGGTGCTGGCGCTGAAGCACTTCAAGCGCCTTCATCTCGAGGCGGGTGAGCAACGGCGGGTCGAGATGCTTCTGGCCGCGCGGGATTTCCGCGAGCTGAACGAGGTGCTGGAGCCGGTGCTGGAGCCGGGAGCGGTGGAGATCATGGTCGGCGCCTCCGCCGCCGATATCCGCCTCCGCGGCCGACTCACGTTCCCGTGACCTCCACCTTCCCGGGTTTGCAAGTGAAGGAGCGGGAATCCGAATCCCAGACGGGTCACGTTCCCTTGACCGTGGCCACCTTCCCGTGGGAGGCTTGAGGTTTTCCCGGTTGGTGCCAGATTCAGCTTTTATTTCTGGATGATTTGGAGTACATTACCCATCATGACGGCCACGCCCCGCGACATTGTTGCAGCCAGCCTTGACTTTGGCCACCCGGAACGCTTGCCCCGCGATCTCTGGCTGCTGCCCTGGGCGGAGCAGCGCCATGCAGCCGCCGTGGCCGAGCTCAGCCGGAGATTTCCGGCCGATTTTGCCACCACCCGATATTTTTATCCACCCTCGCCGCGCGTTCAGGGCGATCCCTATCGCGCCGGGACCTGCATCGATGAGTGGGGCTGCATCTTTACCAGCCTGGAGGACGGCCAGATCGGCGAGGCGCGCACGCCGCTCATCGCCGACCTCACCGACTGGAAAGCGGTACAACCGCCGTGGGAACAGTTGCCTGCCAGCGCCCGCGATCGGGCGGCAGCGCGGTCGGTGATCAGCCACTATTATGAGAGCACCGATCTCTATGTGCTCGCCAATATCTGCCCGCGGCCCTGGGAGCGCTACCAGTTTATCCGCGGCAGCGAGAATGCCTACTACGACCTCGCCGATCCCGATGGCGGCTTGCGCGGTCTCCTCGGCGTGATCCACGCTTTCAATCTGCGGGAGCTCGAGTTCTGGGCGGCGAGCGATGTCGATGGCATCCGTTTTATGGACGACTGGGGAAGTCAGGACCGCCTGCTCATCCACCCCGATCTCTGGCGGGAACTCTTCAAACCCCTCTATCGCGAGTATTGCGAGATCATCCATGGCGGCGGCAAAAAGGTCTTTATGCACTCCGACGGCTGTATTGAAGCGATCCTGCCCGATCTCATCGAGATCGGGGTCGATGCCCTGAACTCCCAGCTCTTCGTCATGGATCTGGACCGGATCGCCCGCGTGGCCAAGGGCCGTCTCACCTTCTGGGGGGAGATCGACCGCCAACATGTGTTGACCTCGGCTGATCCGGAAACCGGCCGTGCGGCCGTGCGTCGCGTTGCCGAGGCCCTCTATGACCCGTCCGGCGGTGTCATCGCTCAGTTCGAGTTCGGCCTGGGTACCCAGCCGGCCACCGCTTATGCCGTTTATGACGAGTGGCAGCGCTGGGATGAAGAACACCATCTCCATCCATAAATCCACCTATCCTGCGAGGTTTCCATGCATCACTCTTATTGCCTGCTTTGGGCCTGCAACCTCCTGATGGCTTGCGGGCTGGCCTTCGCACAGCTCCCCGATTGGGAGAATCCTGCCGTCTTTGGCATCAACAAGGAGGCGCCGCACGTCACCTATGTGCCCTTTGCGGACGCCGGCGCGGCCCTGCAGAACGACGGCCGCCACTCGCCCTGGGTACAAAGCCTGAACGGCCCGTGGAAGTTCAACTGGGCACCGCGGCCCGCAGACCGGCCGGCCGATTTTTTTAAGCCGGATTTCGATGCTAGCGCCTGGAAGGAGATCCAGGTCCCCTCCAACTGGGAATTGCAGGGCTACGGCCAGCCGATCTATGTCAACATCCCCTACGAATGGACCCGGAATCCGGATCCGCCTCATGTCCCGCATGACCACAATCCGGTCGGCTCCTATCGCCGTACCTTCACCGTGCCGGAAAACTGGACCGGCCGGGAGGTCTTTATTCACCTCGGCGCGGTCAAGTCCGGCTTTTATATCTGGATCAATGGCCAGCTCGCCGGCTACAGTGAGGACGCCAAGACACCGGCCGAATGGAATATCACCCGCTATCTCCAGCCGGGAGAGAACCTCGTCGCTCTGGAGGTCTACCGCTGGACCGATGGCTCCTACCTCGAATGTCAGGATTTCTGGCGCATCAGCGGCATCGAACGCGATGTCTTCCTCTTTGCCGCTCCGAAACTGCGCATCCGCGATTTCTGGGCGCGGGCTGGACTCGATTCCAGCTATAGCAACGGTCTGCTCAACCTGGAGGTCGACCTCCTCAACCTCGATGTTAAAAAGAAGAGCGACCGCTGCAGCATCGAAGCGCGCCTCCTGGACAGCCAGGGCAACGAAGTCTGGCAGGGGAGCCAAACCGTGGAGATGAAGGGCAGAACCACCGCCCAGGTCACGCTGATGCAGAATATCCCTGCGCCCCGGAAATGGACCGCGGAGACCCCCAACCTCTATAGTCTGGTCCTGAGCCTGAAGGATGGACGCGGCACGGTGAGCGAAAGTGTCGGCTGCAAAATCGGCTTCCGCACGGTCGAGATCAAAAACGGTCTGCTCCTGGTCAACGGCACCGCCGTGCTGGTCAAGGGCGTCAACCGCCATGAGCATGACGAGTACACCGCCCACGTCATCTCCGAAGCCTCGATGGTGCGTGACATTCAGCTGATGAAGCAGAGTAACATCAATACCGTGCGCACCTGCCATTACCCCAACGACCCGCGCTGGTATGAACTCTGCGACCAGTACGGGCTATATGTCATCGATGAAGCCAACATCGAGTCGCACGGCATGGGCTACAAGCCGGAACACACCCTTGGCAATAATCCCGACTGGATCGCCATGCATGTCGACCGTGTCAGCCGCATGGTCGAGCGCGACAAGAACCATCCCTCGGTGATCCTCTGGTCGCTCGGTAACGAAGCCGGCGACGGGGTCTGTTTCACGGCCGCCTATAAATGGGTCAAGTCCCGCGACCGCTCGCGTCCGGTCCATTATGAACGGGCCTTGCTCGGCGATAACACCGATATCTATTGCCCGATGTACGAAGGCATCGAGAATCTGGCGGAGTATGCCTCGAAGCCGCAGAGCCGGCCCCTCATCATGTGCGAATATGCCCACTCCATGGGCAACAGCACCGGCAATCTTCAGGATTACTGGGACGTTATCGAGGCGCATCCCCAGCTTCAGGGCGGCAGCATCTGGGATTGGGTCGACCAGGGATTTGCGCGCACCACCGCCGACGGCCGCAAATACTGGGCCTTCGGCGGCGAGTGGGGCCCGCCCTCGGATGCCAATTTCTGCTGCAATGGCCTGGTCTGCCCGGACCGCACACCGCATCCTGCCCTGAATGAGGTGAAAAAGGTCTATCAATCGATCAAATTCAAGGCGGCGAACCTGGCCGATGGCGAGGTTGAGATCCGCAATGACTACCGCTTCATCACGCTCGACGGATTCGATTTTCTCTACCGGCTGGAACGGGACGGCGAGTGCATCGCCACGGCGGCTCTGGAGCCTCTCCATCTGGCACCCGGCGCGTCCGCGCGCGTCCGCATCCCGCTGCCGCTCCTTACGGTGCTGCCTCAGGCCGGCTATTACCTGACCCTCGAAGCTCGCACGCGCGAGGAGATGCCGCTGCTTCCCGAAGGAACCCTTCTGGCGGCCGAGCAGTTCGCACTGCCCCTGCCCCAAATCGCCCCGGATAAAGTGCCGGCCGCCGGAACAGGACTTAAGCTGCAGGAGAATCGTGCCGGGCTCGATCTCCTCGGCACCGGATTCCGCATCCATTTCGACAAGACCACCGGCGAGCTCAGCTCCTGGCAGCACAGCGGCCGGGAACTTGTCCAGACTCCGCTGCGGCCCAACTTTTGGCGGGCACCCACCGACAACGATTTTGGCAACGGCATGGACAAGCGCTGCCTGCCCTGGCGCACGGCCAGCCAGGAGCGCAAGCTCCTCTCCTTGACAACCACCACGCTCAAAGCGGACAAGATCCGCAGAGCGGCCGTGAAAGTCGAGGCGCTCTTCGCGCTGCCGGCCGTAGGGCAGGAAAGTATCACCTACACCATCTTCGGCAGCGGCGATATCCAGGTGGAGAGCCGCTTCACCGCTGCGGCGGATGAACTCCCCGAGATGCCGCGCTATGGCATGGCCCTGGCCATGCCGGCGGGCTATGAACTGGTGCGCTGGTTCGGCCGCGGTCCGCACGAGAATTATTGCGACCGCAAAACCTCGGCTTTTGTGGGCCGCTACGAAATGGCGGTGGCGGGCTTTGCCTCCCCCTATGTCAGCCCGCAGGAGATGGGCTATCGCACCGACACCCGCTGGGTGGCCGTGACGGATGCAGCGGGGACGGGCCTGCTCTTCACCGGACCGCTCTGCTTTTCCGCCTTGCACAATACCAGCGAGGATCTGACGCAGAAAAGCCGCGGCAGCATCCATCCCACCGACCTGGTGCACCGGGATGAGGTGTGCCTGAACATCGATCTGGCGCAAATGGGGGTGGGCGGAGATGATTCGTGGGGGGCGTGGCCACACAAGCAGTACCTGTTGCAGGAGAAGGAGTACCGGCATACCTTTGTGATGCATCCGTTGGCGGCCGGCGAGGATCCGGCGGTCAGCGGCGGCAAGGTGCCGGTTTTGGCCGCTGGTCTTTAGGAGGACAGGGGAGCGCCGTCACGGTTGTGGCGGCGCCGCCCCGGGAAAATCGTGTTGAAAGGCCGCGATCATCGCGGCCTTTTTTATGGGGTCCGATTGCTGTGAAATCTCCCATTCCCGCGCTGCTGCGGCGACCGGGCCACGCGGCAGCAAGGCGACCGAATCCTCGATGATCTGGCGGGCGGCGTAGGCCTGGCCGGTGCGGAAAAAGAAGGGGAGCAGGGCCGCCAGCGTCTCCTCATCGCCGCCGGCCTCATCATAGGCCTGGCGGAGTTCGCTGCGCACGCGCGCTGCGGTCGATTCCCCGGGATGCTGATGCAGCAGCAGGTCCCAGAGCGTGGTTCGGGCCGGGATGTTCTTCGGCCACACGGTCAATTCCGCTTCGAGCTCGGTCTCGGCTGCGCGCAGATCCTTGGCGACGGCAAATCCTGCCGCCTCGCCGCGCTGCAGCAGCAGGCTTTTTTCCAGGTGCGCCCCGGGCACCGGACGGCCGTCGCTGCTGTAGACCAGACTCTCCCAATTCCTCCCCTGTTGGTCATCGGTACGGTCCGCCACAAAGCGCAGCAGCAGCAGCCGGGCATCGGGTTGCAGGACGAAGCGTGCCTGCCACAGGCCGCGCTTTTGGACCATGGCCAGCCGATCCACGCGCGGGGTACGGCCGCCGCAGAACTGGAGCAGCTCCGCCGTCATCGCGCCGGCGTTTTTCAGCAGCGCCGCGGTAGCATCGGGATTGTAATAGAGGGTGAGCTCGCCGCCGGCGAGCGGCTGCTCCGGCTTCCAGGCGGCGGCTTGGTCCGGCGGCATTTCGCGGCTGCAATTCAGCAGCATCAGGGTGAGAAGGGCAGCGGTTGGAAAGAGAGATCGCATCAAGGCCTCAAGATTGATTCCGGCCTTAGTATAGCGAATTTGCGCATTCGGGGCAATAAAAAAGGGACGGGCCCAATGGCCCATCCCTTTTTTTATGCAAGGAGGCAATTACTTGAGGAACATCATCTTGTGGCTCTTGACACCAAACTGGCCTTCCAGGCGGTAGATGTACATGCCGCTGGAAACCGCGCTGCCGTTGTCATCCAGGCCGTCCCACTTGATGGTGTGTTGGCCGGCGACCATGGTGCGGTCGACCAGCGTCTTCACCTTCTGACCCAGCATGTTGTAGACCGTCAGTTTGACCTGCGAGGCCTTGGGCACGCTGAAATCGATCGTGGTGGTCGGGTTGAACGGATTCGGGTAGTTCTGGCCGAGCTCATAGCTGGCCACGGTGGTGACACCGCGAGTGTTGACACCTGTCAGCGTCGCGTTCATACCATAGTAATAGACGCCGGAGGTGACGAAGTTGCTGAAACCGTTGATAAGGTTGTAGTACTCACTGCCGGGACCGTTGTCGCCAAAGTAGACCATGTGGAGTTTGCCATCGACGATGTTCTTGTAGGCGACGATATGACGCTCATCGAATTTCGGGGTGTTGCTGATATTCTTCGGAGCGCTCCAGGTCTTGCCGCCGTCGGTTGAGGCGGTCATGAAGATTTCGCCGTAGCCGAGGAAGCGTTTGGTGACCGAGTCCAGCTGCGCCCATTCGCCCCAGTTCTCGGAGTACTGGTTGTAGACGCAGTACAGAACATCCTTCGCCGGATCGAAGACGATGTTCGGCCAGGTAGCCAGTGCCGGGCGGGTGCGGCCGGGCAGCATGGAATACTGGGCATCCAGATCCATGGCCGGGGCCAGGGAGGTGGCGGCGATGTTGTAGCCGGAGGTAGCGGACCAGTGTCCGATGGCCGAT
>Ga0116171_10000350_pt1 | contig 49431 bp, 36 predicted proteins | sample AD_JPNHW2_MetaG_FD_89798 | JGI IMG/M metagenome (GOLD analysis project Ga0116171, IMG submission 89798) | Active sludge microbial communities of municipal wastewater-treating anaerobic digesters from Japan - AD_JPNHW2_MetaG | ecosystem: Engineered > Bioreactor > Anaerobic > Digestate | place... | reverse complement strand
TTTGGCGGGGATCTTAAAGCAAGGAAGTTCTTGACGCAGATAAAAGAAATCGCTAACAAAATGATTGTCTGCAACATCCACAGATTCTTACTATTTCTCTTCTTTGAGGTTTTCTACAGAGCAGAAAAATACAGAATAAAATAGCATTGGGCCTTTTTGCGGGTAAAGACATGACATGGTTTTGTTATCGTATCTCCCTGATGAAGAGGGGAGATCCTGAAAAACCCGGATTCAAGCTCTTTTTGGTTTCCGGTTTTCTTAAAATCCGGTCCAGTTGGAATATGTGGACATGAATAATAAATATCATAATTATGCATTGATCTGTGTGGTTAACAGGGATTTGTCCCAAAAAAGGCCCGGGATCACCTCTCTTTTTGTACAACCGATGGAGGGGATTTTTAAGGATTTCCGGAAGTTTTACCGGAGGATGCTCATCTTGAGATTACGATATGGGGCTGTACCGGTAAAAGCAGGGCTTCTCATCGTCCTTGTCGGTATTGTCTGTATCGGTGCTGTTGATGCCGAGATAATCGGAGAGAAATGGATTCCCGTGACACACAATGCCAACTGGTCTCCCCGTTTCGATCATACCGCACTCGTATTCGATAATAAGGTGTGGGTGTTGGGGGGATCGGGAGGGAACGATGTCTGGGATTCCTCTGACGGTGTCACATGGGGCAGGGCAACGGACAGCGCCGGATGGCTTCCCAGAAGCGGACATTCTTCCGTTGTTTTTGATAACCGAATGTGGGTTCTGGGGGACGACTCCGGCTCAAACCTGAAAAACGACGTGTGGTATTCGATTGACGGTAGTACCTGGACACAGGCAACAGCGTATGCCAACTGGTCTCCCCGTTTCGGTCATACCTCATTCGTATTCGATAATAAGATGTGGGTCATTGGTGGAGTGGGTCTGGCACCAGCAAGTCGGCTCGGTACGGAGTATAAAAACGATGTGTGGTATTCGACCGATGGCAGTACCTGGACACAGGCAACAGCGTATGCCAACTGGTCTCCCCGTTTCGGTCATACCTCATTAGTATTCGATAATAAGATGTGGGTCATTGGTGGCGAGGGGGTTGACAATCGTGGTTATTCAACCAACTACAATGACGCGTGGTATTCGACAAATGGTAGTACCTGGATCCAGGCAACGGGAAATGCCAGCTGGCTTGCACGAACGCAGCATCAATCGGTTATATTTGGACACAGGATGTGGGTGATTGGAGGATATATTGGGTTGAAATCCATGTACGGACGACAGGAAGTCGCTTCTAATGATGCCTGGTATTCGTATGACGGGAAAACATGGTACCCGGCAACGGATGATGCAGGCTGGTCGCCGAGAAATGGTCATCAGGTGGTTGTTTTTCAGGGCAGGATGCAAGTTCTTGGGGGTATCGAACCGGGTGGTCCCGAAGGCGCAATATACGATCTAGGCCCTGGAGAATATTCCTATTCAAAATTACCCGATACACTGGATAATGATGTGTGGGAAAGTGTTTCAGTTATAAAAAGTCCGACATCTGCGTCCATTACACCGTCCCCTCTAGGAAAAAAACCGACGCAGCCGTCACCGGTATTATTTATCATAATCTGTGTATCGCTGATTGTGTGTATCCTTCTCTGTAGTCGATTGTCCCGGCGAAGAAAACAGAGTTAAAAGAATTCCCTTCAGGGTTCTTTTTATTGGTGTGTTAAATCTGGATGGGGCATATTCCCCCGCGCAGAAATTTCGATTATCCGGTGAAATCCGCCAACCCTTTAAATAAATCTCGTTTTGGTTCATTTCTCTAAAAAATCCGGCCCAGTTGGAATATGTGGACATGAATAATAAATAGCACAAGTATGCATCGATCCATGTGGACGACCGGAGGTTGTTCCAAAAGAGGGACTGGGTTCATCTCAAGTTTTGCACACTCAAATGAACCCAGAACCGCCCGTAGGCATGACCAACACAACGACAAAACCAATTACATCACGGTCAGTGCATAGATGGAGCAGTAAAGATTCTTTAAACCATTTTTGCCTTGTTCCACTTCCGGATTATATTGTATGGGATATCATCGATGTATGCCCGGGTCAATATAACCACAATCAACATAGTTTTGGCACCCAGTGAAATATCGGATAGTGGCCTCCTTCTCCCCCAAATACATTAAGTTACCCATTATCGTATTCTAACAACCCCTCATCAAGGGCACCGGGGGCATGAGGGTATATACATTAAGAGCAAATTTTATACGAATAACTGTTCCGGATTGGAGATGAAGCAATGCGACTTCTTCTGATACATTCAGATTACATCGAATACGAAGCAAAAAAGAAGACAAAGTTGGCAGAGGAGGGTGGCGTCCTCGCCGATCGCGAAGAAGACGCTCTCACGGTATTCTCTGCGGTAGAGTCCATTGACCAGGAAGACATCGAGGGCGTGATCGACCAGGCCGTAGCGGAAATCAAGAAGACTGCCGGCCAGGTCAATGCGGAAAAGATTGTCATTTACCCGTACGCCCACCTCTCAAGCGATCTCGCGCCTGCCGATGTTGCAGTGCCGACGTTAAACGCAATAAAGGATAACCTTACCGCAGAAGGGTTCACCGTCAAGCGGGCACCGTTTGGCTGGTACAAGGCGTTCAAGATCTCCTGCAAGGGTCACCCGCTTTCGGAGCTCTCAAAAACGATTATTCCCGGCGGCGAAGAAGGAGAAGCCGTTTCCGCGAAAAAGAGCAAGAAAGAGGTCACTCACGACTGGTTTGTCATGACCCCCGACGGGAAGACCCATGATTACCACGAATACCTTGATGATACCCCGTTCGGCTGCCTTGTGAAAAAGGAGCTCGGCGTCGCTGAACCGGTTGGCGGCGAACCAGCGCATGTTACCCTGATGCGTTCAAAGGAACTTGTCGATTACGAACCGGCAAGTGATGTCGGCTGCCTGCGCTGGATGCCAAAGGGCAAACTCGTCCGCGACCTGCTTGCCGATTACGTCCTTTCCATTGTGCTTCCCTACGGTGCGACTCCGGTCGAAACCCCGGTAATGTACGACCTTGGCGACAAGGCAATCTGTGAGCACGCGGCAAAGTTCGGCGAGCGGCAGTACCGGTTCAAGAGCAACAACCGGGACATGATGCTCCGGTTTGCCGCCTGTTTTGGCATGTTCTCGATCATGCGGGACATGCACATCTCCAAAAACACCCTGCCTTTAAAGATGTACGAACTCTCCACCTACTCGTTCCGGCACGAGCAGAAGGGTGAAGTTATCGGGTTAAAGCGCCTGCGCTCATTTACAATGCCCGACATGCACTCGCTCTGTACCGACATGGCCGAGGCAACGAAGTGCTTTGAGGAGCAGCTTGCCATCGGCTGGCAGACCGGCAGGGACTTTGAGACAAAGCTTGTCGCCGCATTCCGGTGCACAAAGAAGTTCTACGACGACAACGAGGCATGGGTAAAGAAGATTGTAAAGGACTCCAGCTGCCCGATGCTTATCGAGATCCTTTCCGAGCGTGTCCACTACTGGGAGGCAAAAATCGACCTTGCAGCAATCGACGGCCAGAACCGCCCGATCGAGAACCCGACCGTGCAGATCGATGTCGAAAGCTCGACCCGGTTTGATATCAAGTACTATAAGGACGACGGCACCCCGGTTCACCCGCCAATCCTCCACTGTTCCCCGACGGGCAGTGTCGAGCGCGTGATCTGTGCAATCCTTGAAAACATCTCGACCCAGAAAGTCCCGGCCCTCCCGACATGGCTCTCACCGGTTCAGGTTCGTGTCGTGCCGGTTGCAGAACGCCATACCACCTATGCACAGGAAGTCTGTGACTCTTTCAACGCACAGAACATCCGGTGCGATATTGATGACCGCGACGAGAGTGTCGGGAAGAAAGTCCGTGAAGCCGGTATGGACTGGGTACCCTACGTCGTTGTTATCGGCGACGAGGAGATGGCAAGCAAGAAGCTTACCGTTACTATCCGCAGGAAATCCGAACCAAACAAGCCCTATAAGGAACAGATGACCGCAGAGGCTCTTGCTGACGCAGTAAAGAAAGAGACGGCAGGAAAACCGTTCCGCCCGCTCTATACTCCGCGCAAGCTCTCCTTAAAAGCGCGGTATATCTGAACTCTCCCTTTTTTCGTTTGTTTTTAGAAACGGTTCCAAACATATCCGGTTCATGCCGGGATCCTGAAACTCAAAGATTAACGATATGAGGACTCCCCGGTGCTGTCTGAAAACCAACGATATGAAGTACCGGGATCTCCAGACACCGTATTTTTACATGCACCCGGCAAAAAAAAGAATATCTTACGTTATTTCGCCACTCCGGTTTTCCACTTTCCCGGCGGGATTAACATTTCGAACCGGGAGCCTTTTCCCGGCACACCTGTCTCTTTAATTGTAATGCCGGTGATCGCGAGAATGTCCCTGACGAGGAACAGCCCAAGGCCGGACGATTTTGCCGAACCGGCGGTGGTAGTGAACCCCCGTTCGAATATCAGTTCTTTCTTGTCCTCCGGGATGCCGGCACCGTCATCCTCATAAGTAAGCATGCAGCCGGCCTTTACCGGCTCGCTCTTTATCCTGATATGCCGGACATACACACCGTGGCGGATCGAATTATCGCAGAGGTTGTAAATGACTTTGGCAAACATCGGGTCGGCAAAGACTGCAAATCCTGCATCCGGTTCCTCAAAAGCAATTCCCCCTACATCAAAATGCGACCTGACATTTGCGATGATTGGCGCGATCTCCTGCCAGACCGGGGCAGTACCGCCAAGACACTCATAATCCTTCGTAAATTCGATATGGTGCCGGATCGCGGTTGCCGCACTTTCTGCCTTATCGATAAACCCGATGAGCTGCGGGTCACGGAGGGAAGCCCGGAGCAGATCAAGATATCCGATAACACCGGTCAACTTGTTCTGGATATCATGCCTCGTGATACTTGTCAGGATGTTGAGCTTATGGTTTGCATATGCGAGTGCTTCTGCTGCAAGCACCTGGTCCGTGATATCGTAGGCATAAATCCTTAAGGAAGACGGCCCGTCTGCGGAACAGAGTGTTTCGTGGAACGACCTCTCTTTAACCTGGACGACGCGGTCGATCATTACCGGTTCTTTTGGCCTGAGGGTTTTTACAATAGCATCAAAATCGGAGGGTAACAACACGGCAGGGTCATCAGGCAGGCCCATCGACGAAAGCACCCGGGCGGTTGCCGGGTTGGTATACGGTATTGTCCGGTCCGGCCTGACCTCGATGACCGGATTGGGGTTCATCTGCGGGAAGGACAAAAGCCTCTGGATTTCACGCTCGGCCAGTTTCTGTTCAGTCATATCCGCAATAACAACCAGCACCCTCTGTTCGCCATGAATATCAAGCGCGGTGAGGGTGACGCGGGTTTCAAGCGGTGTCCCGTCACTTTTTGTGCTGACCCATTGGAATGCCTGGGGTGTCCCGCCGCGTGCAGCCTTTAGGTACTGGTGTACCGCTTCAGCAGATGCCCTGCCGTCCGGCTGGTATTTTGGAGAATGTTCAAGCGGGTCGTGGCCGATAAGATCATTTTCTGAACAGGCAAATAACCGCGTTGCGGCTGCATTACAGTCGATAATGTGACCGTTTACAAGAAGGGTGGCATCCGCAGTGCTATCAAAAATTGCACGGTACTGCGCTTTTTCTGCGGCAAGCGCTGCCTCTGCCAGTTTCCATTCGTGGATGTCAAAACAGGAGCAGGTAGTTCCAGCCCCGGTCCCTCCAACTGCAGGATCTGGTATGGCTATCTCGCGGATCCACCGGTATGTGCCGGTTTTATCCAGAAGACGGTATTCTATACCGTCTGTGCTCTGGCAGGCACCGGGATTATTACAGGCATCACAGTAACGATCGCGGTCATCGGGATGGATGCCGTTTTTCCAGCCGTCGCCTTTCTCTTCTGCAAAAGACCTTCCGGTAAATCCAAACCAGGCCCTGTTGAAAAAGACTGCTGTGCCATCAGCATTACATCTCCTGAGCGGGTTTGGCAGGTGGTCAAGGATCGCAATAGTCCGGCTCTGGTCCTGTGCGAGAGTTTCCCCGGCTTTTTTCTGCTCGGTGATATCCCACAGGACAAGGTTCATGGCAGGTTTTCCGTTCAGGTCAGGTATACGGGTGGCCCCGACAGCCACGTCGAGTGGTGTGTTACCTGTCCCAAGAAGCCGCAAATCCCCTTCGGCATTTCCGTCCCTCTCACAGGTCCGCGACAGTTCGACGAACCGTGGATCTCCGGATTGTCCGAAAACGCTGTCTTTTCCGGCACTCAGCGCATCCGATGTTGTTCCAAACAAACGGCACGCAGCCGGGTTGGCGGCAAGGATAGTCCCATCAGATGTGGTGACAAGCATGGGCGCGCTCGCCGTGACAAAGAACGTGTGGTACTGCTGCCGCTCATCGGTCAGCAAATCCGTCTTTTGTTTACGCTCTGAAATATTTGTGATAAACAACGAGATGCAGGATTCACCACTCGTTTCATCGGTCATGGCCTGGAGGAAGATCTCAACCGGGAGACGGCTGCCGTTCTTTGTTGTGATGGCACACTCGTAACGCTCCGGCCTCTTTGTAGCAAGGACGCGTGAAAACCATTTTTCCTTATCCGTATTATCTCCGGAAAAAAGGTTTGTGAACGGGAGCGTGAGCAGTTCGTCTTCGCTATACCCCAAGAGGGAACAGAGCGCTGCATTTACCGCACCGGTCGTGCCATCCGAAAAGACCGCTGCAAACGGGACTGACGACGATTCAAGACCGTTTGCAAGGAAACGGGTGCGTTCCCAGCTGCCATGCGACCCTTTGCCGGCACGGCGCTGTAGTGTTTTTTTATCCAGCAGGTCAAGGGCCTCTGAGAGTGCAGAGCCAAGAAGCGTGAGTTCTTCGGATTCTGCATCTGAAAAAGCATCCGGTTCAGCAGAACAGAGCGTTATGGCCCCAACAATTTCTCCTTTGAGCCGGAATGGTATCGCTGCAAGAGACCGGATGCCATGAGACAAAGCAACCTCCCTCCAGTGTCCTGCGGTGTATCCGGCCCCGGTGTCCGGGCAGACAACCGGCTCTCCTTTACAAATCGCGTCGCACGCAAGCGCGTCTGCTTCTCCCGTATCGGTGACCCGGTACCCGTCTTTTTGCAGGAACTCCTCAAATTCCATGTTCCCGTCATGGGCCACCGGCCGGAGGATACCGGCAGTATGATCGAACAGCCCTATCCAGGCCATCCTGACGGCGTCTTCCTGTGCTGAAATCCGGCAGGTTTCAGTTAGCAGTGTCTCAAGTTCCCGGGTTTTTGCTGCAATTGCGTTTACCGCAGAACTGATTGCATAGAGCCGGTTTTTCGCCCGTATCCTCTGGACTGCTGTCGTGCGAACGGTAATCTCCTGGACCACTCCAATAATTCCTTCAATTTTACCGGTGTCGTCCCGCAGGGGAGAGAATACCGCCCGGAGCCACCCGCGTTTTTTGGTCCCCGGGTATTCATACCGGGATTCCGGGGAAGCTACAATCTCTCCCGACAGTGCGCGTACTGGTGCCGAATCCGGCCCACTACAGTCCATGAACGGCAGCATTTCGGCAAGCGGCTGTTTTTGCGCGTCATGTACAGGGATCCCGCTGATATCCTCCATTGCCGTGTTCCAGTCGCTCACGATAAGTTCCGGGGTGCAGGCAATGATCCCGTCACGGGCACCGGCAATAACCCCTTTTGCCACGGCAGCGGAGGAACGCAAGGTTTCGTTTTCCTCAACCATGCCGGTAATATCGCTTAATAATACACACAGCTGTGTGGCTTTTCCGGCAGGATCACGAATTGCAGAGCCCTCAAGGGAGACAAAACGGGTATCGCCACCTTTACGGAGAAGAGTAAACCGTGCTGCACTGCAGGGATTGCCCGAGTGTGCCATTTCCTTAATAATTGTCCGGAACTGTTCCTGTTCGTCCGGAGAAATGAACCCTTCAATAGTTTTTCCAGAAATCTCGTCTTTTTTGCAGCCAAGCAGTTCAGTTCCCGCCCGGTTAATACTTGTAACATAACCGTCCGGGGTAAATATCAGGCAGGCAACCGGGGACTGGTTATACAGTTTCTCATATCCGTCGGCACGGTTAATAAGGGCCTGTGTCTGCACTTTCTCCCGTGTGGCATCATGGAAGATTGCGGCGATCTTTTTTTGTTTGTCCCCATCAACAGCCCGTGCAGTTACGATAATATCGTGGATACTGTCGTCTTTTGCCTGGTGGCGTGTCTCAAAGGTCAGCTGGCCTTTTTTTAAGATTTCTGGGATCTTTTCCCGGAGTTTTTCGGGAGCATCTGCCACTTCAAGGTCGCGCAGGGTAAGGCCTGCAAACTCCTCGCGGGAATAACCCAGTTGCCGACAGGCTTCTTCGTTGAACTCAACAAAAGTCCAGGTTTTGGAATCAAGGATTAACATCCCGTCCGGGGCGGTATCGAGAAGCTGCCCATGCAGTACCTCTCGTCCTTTCAGGGCTTCATCAATTCTCTTGTCCTCCGTAATCTCAGTTAAGAGGCCCTGTACGCCGACACATTTACCGTGATCTATCAAAGGCTGGCCTGATGCCCGCACCCACCGGGACAGGCCGCTCTTATCGGTTATCCTGAAGTCAAATGATGAAATAATTCCCTGTTTTATTTCGGCAAAGTTGTGTGCAACCGGGGGGATATCCTCAGCACAGAGAAGCATGGAAAAGTCCTTTCCCACCACATCTTTTGAATCGTAACCAAACCGGCTTATCCGGGGGCTGGCATACGTGACGATCTCCTCGTCGTTTACCGTATAGATGATATCTGCAAGGTTTTCAACAAGCATCCGGTACGCAAACTCTGAGTGGCGAAGCGCCTGCTCGCTCTGCCGCCGCGCCACAGCGGACCGTATTTTTGTTTCAAGTTCAGCAAAACCGGTCCGGGGTTCACTACCTTTCCGGAGATAAAAGTCGGCGCCGGTATTGAGCGCCTCTATTGCAACATCTTCCCCGCCATTGCCGGTAAAAAGGATAAATGGCATTCTGTTACAGCGCGGGCGGATATATTTTAGTAACTCAATACCATCCATATCCGGCATCAGGTATTCGGCAACCAGCGCATCGTACCGTTCGTTTTTTAGCCTGCCTATTGCTTCGCGTGCCGAGAATACCGTATCGACCCTGAATTCGCCCCCCCGCTCCATGAACTTTTTTAGTGCTTCTAGAAGCGCTGGATCATTGTCAACACATAATACCGATATCATGATACCCTCCGGCGGTAGCGAACCGAAAACTTACGTATATTTTCATTTTTTTTAAAAATAGATAATGATATATGTCGTGTCCCTAGCGTGGAGGGCCTCATATGCGTTCTTTACAAGAATCCGGGTAAACGGTAGAAGTAAAAAAATCCGGTAAAAACAACTGCCGTATCCATGGCGGCGTAAAAAATTATTCAATAAATTTACGGAGGGCGGCTTTGAGCTCGCTGAATGTGACCGGTTTCTGGAGCATTCCAAGTTTTGGGTCCTGAAGTTCTTCCAGTTTTCCATCTGCGGTTGGTGAAGCGGTGAAAAGGATCACCGGGATGTCCCGCATATTGTATTCATTCCTCAGCCTGTTGAGAAACTCCCAGCCGGAAATCGGGGACATCATAATATCCAGAAGAATAAGGGCCGGTGGTTCTGTTCTGACATATGCGAGCGCATCAGGGCCGTTTGGTATAAGTACCGGCTCGTAATCCAGTTTTTTTAATAGTATTCCCATCAGGTCGAGAATAGGCTGGTCGTCCTCGACAACAACAATCTTACGCGTCATGACGATCACTTACATCTGGTCGTTTTTTCGGGATATGGATGGTAAACGTACTGCCGATATTTGCAATACTGTCAACGCTGATGTATCCTCCATGCATCTGGACATACCTCTTTGCAACTGCAAGCGACATTTCATGGTCGCCGTTTACGTGATGGGATGACCCGTTGCCGCCATTTGTATCAGGTTTAAAAATCTGATCGAGCTGCGTTTCGGTAATTCCAACCCCGTTGTCCTGTATCGCAAGCCGGTGGAAGGGTACCTCCGGTGAACCCCGGTACGTGATCCAGACCTTTTTGGGCGGTTTTGAATATGTCACGCCGTTTGCAATCAGCACATTGAGAACATTGGCAAATTTTCTCTGGTCTGCCTCAAAGGTAAGATCCGGTGGGATATCAGTTGCAATATCAGCTTTCAGCGCATAACCCCCGCTTGTGATAACCGCACTGACCACTTCCGGAACGGAGAAAACAGAATAATCGAGACTTGTTTCCTCTCCTTCCATAACTGATGGCTGGAGCATCTGGTTGATAATCTGGCGTTCCTGATCAACACTCTTTGCGCAACGGTCGATAATCTGGCGGGCATCCGGGGTAATGCCAAAAGAGCGGGGGTCGCTTAAGAGCAGGTTGAGATATCCCATGACCGGCTGGAGCGGCGCCCTGAGTTCGTGTGCGACGGTCTGCATTATCTCGCGCCGCCGTTCTTTGGTGTGCTCGACCTGCTCGCGGTACTCTTCCCATTCTGTGTTGTCGACGATGTTGATGAGCCCGGCAGGCCGGTTGTTCCGGATTATTGGTGTAAAGTAAAGTACAGCCCGCCGGATTTCACCGCTCTTTGTCATAAACCGGAATTCATCCCGGTCTGGTACAGGCGCGGCGGTTTCCCACCGACTGGCAAACGTCATGAACCGCTCCCTGTCATCAGGAAGGACCGCATCTGCAAGGTCAAGCCCGGATAGTTCCGTTGGTTCATAGCCGGAAAAAGCAGAGAATGCCGGGTTTGCAAAGAGGATCTTTGTCTTTTCCGTGATCACGATGCCGGTGGGAGAACTTTCCGTAAGCTGCCGGTACTGGGTTGAGCTGTCAGTGGCTGCCTGCCGGGCAATTTTTTCGGAATTGATATCGATAACCGAACAACTGACGACCGTGTCATCAATCCGGCTCCACGAGAGGTTAACCCAGTGTGGTTCGTTTGATTTTGTGGTAAAACAGGTCTCAAAATTCCTGATGTCTTCCCCGGATCCCAGGTACTCAAAAAAACTGCGCTGAAAGTCGCGGGAGGAAAATACCTGGGAAAATGTCATATGGCTGAGTTCTTCCGGGGTGTATCCAAGCATTGCAGCGAACTGCTGGTTTGCAAGCCTGATCATAAAGTCATTCTTGTCAAAGAGGACAATGCCGACACGCGAGTTCTCAAAGATGCTGCGATAACGTGCTTCCGACACCCGTATGAGGTTGATGAGGTACGTAACCACAAGCGCAATAATGATAAAGAGAACCGCCTGGCCGGTGGCAAACCAGAGAGCCGGCATATTCGGATAAAGCGAGAAATACGCGAGACATTCATACACGATGCCACAAAGGCCGGCAAGGATAATACCCCGTCTCGGATAGAAATAGGTCGCGTAAAGGATGGGGAAATAGAAGAGCTGTGAAGAGAGAAGCCCGGCGTCACGCGACAGGGCGACAGCCGTTATAAGGATAGACGAGAGCGTCACCGAGGCAATAACCGAGAACCGTACAATATCTGTGTGAGTGTACGGTTGTCCCCTGATGATTATCTGCCGCTCCATTACCAGAATTTTTCACCTTGGTAGGTATAAATCTGTCATTATAGTTATCTTTTTGTTTTTGAAATTTTTACTTTGTAATCTTTTATTTGAAAAAAGGAAAGGAAATCAGAGAACAAAGGGCCTGAGTTTTTCAATCACCCTGTTGACCTGTTCAACAGAAGTCCCGATATAAGAATCCGGCGCGAGGAGGGATACGAGTTCGTCCCGCTTGCAGAAACGGATGACTTCGGAGTCTGCGCCGAGCACATCGGCAAGCGGCCGGCACTCGGCAAGCGCCTGCATGCTTGCGAGACGTACCCGTTCGTGTGCGTCCTGCCGGTTCATGCCCCGCCGGGTGAGTTCGATCATGACCGATTCCGCCATATTGATCCCATGGAGGAACGCGAGGTTGCGCCGGATCCCTGCGCGGTTGATCACGAGGTTGTCGAGCACTGTCGTCATGAGCCTGATGCAGTGATCGGTAAGGATCGATGCTTCTGGGAAGATCACCCGTTCACAGGAAGAGTTGGTAAGGTCACGTTCGTCCCACAGCGTATTGTTGAGGAGCGCCGGTTCTACTGATGAACGGATAATCCTCGCAAGGCCGCAGACCTGTTCTGATTTTATGGGATTCCGCTTGTGGGGCATTGTCGATGAACCCACCTGTTTTGCGCCAAAAGCTTCCTCGACTTCGCCAATTTCCGTGCGCTGGAGCGAACGGATCTCGACGCCAATTTTGTCAAGTGTCGTGGCGACGTTTGCACAGAACATGAAATATTCTGCATACCGGTCCCGCGAGATTACCTGGTTTGAAACATCGACAGAGTTGAGGTGGAGGTGCTCCATCATCGTTTCCTGCACGTCCATTCCCTTCGGGCCAATCGCGGCCTGTGTCCCTACTGCGCCGGTCATCTGCCCGACAGCGACCCGGGGGCGCATCTGTTCCAGCCGTTCGATATGACGGCCGACCTCACTTGCCCATATTGCAAACCGGAGGCCGTAGGTTGTCGGCACGCCCTGCTGCCCGTGTGTCCTTCCGACAGCCACAAGAGTCTTTGTTTCCTCTGCCCGCCGGATCAGCACTCCAAGGAGACTCCGCAGTTTCGCATCGATGAGGTCCATTGCCTGTGCCAGCTGGAGACCGGTAGCCGTGTCGAGGATATCATTTGATGTGGCCCCGTAGTGCACCCACCGCCCGGATTCCCCGCAGACTTCGGAGACTGATTTTACAATCGCCATCATGTCGTGGCTGATCTCTGCCTCTATTTCCTTTGCACGGTCAAGGGATGCTTTCTGTGCGTTTTCTGCGATCTCAATTGCCGCATCTGCAGGGACGAGGCCATGTTTTGCCTCAGCCTTTGCGAGCGCGACTTCCGCAGCTACAATACAGGAAAACCGGTTCTCCTCGCTCCAGACGGCGCGCATTTCCGTTGTGCCGTACCGGTACTCGATGGGGTGAACTGCCATAGGATCAGATGGGTTGCGCGGGAATATTAGCGTTGAGCATAGCCTCGCGGGAAAGCCATCCGGAATCTTATCGACGCCCATAAAACCCATAAGCGCCAAATATAAGCCGGCAATGGACAGTTTTGATCCTTTCTTCCCGTATTCAGAATATCGCCCCCACCAGCGAGAAATGCTTGCATTTGCCGCTGATGTCGCCCGCGAGGGCGGGATCGGCATGATCGATGCACCGACCGGGAGCGGGAAGTCCAGTGTTGTTGCGTCCCTTCTTGCCGAACGCAAAGACAAAAAAATTGTAATCGCTGTCCGGACCGTCAGCCAGCTGACGACATTTATCCGCGAACTTGCGCTTGTGAAAAAGAAGCAGCCGAAGTTAAAGACGGTCTATCTTGTCGGGAAAAAGAGCATGTGCCCGCTGGGTGGCGAGGGGGATGTTTACCGGCGCTGCGAAGGTGTCAAGGCATTTTCGTCAACGCTCATGCGTGACCGGGCGGACAGGGGCGCCCTTGTCCCGATAAAGGACCCGTTTATCGTCCAGCAGATCCGGCGGATGGACCGCGAGCACCCGCTTATCTGCCCGTATTTTATCGCGAGCAAAATGTTTGTGCCCGGGGACACCGGTGGCGTGAAGATGGTGCCTTCCACATCGGTGCGCTCGAAAGCAGAACGGGTGCTTGCTGATCCCGTCCGGCCCCAGGAAGTCGTTGGTTTTGCCGGCGATATCTGCCCGTATGAACTCATGATGCACGCGGCAAAGGGCGCGGATGTGATCATCCTCAATTACCATCACCTGTTCGACCGCGAGATCCGCGAGCAGCTGTATGCGAATCTTAATGTCGAGCCACAGAATGTGATGCTCCTTATCGATGAAGCCCATAACTGCGGCGAGACAATCCAGTCGATTGAAAGCATTGAGCTTGCTGAAAAGGACCTCGAACAGGCGACCCGCGAGCTTGCGGGTATGAAACGCGTCCACAAAGGGGCAGAGGCTGTCCGGCATGTCCTTCCCCGGCTGTCCGAGTTCATCCGTGGCCTTTTAAATTCCCCGGAGCCCGAGGACTGGTTCGATCCCGGGATCTTTGACCGGATGATTGTCAGGGGCTCGCTCTGGAAGGACATGGACGAGATCGTAGATGAACTCATGGGTCTTGCCGAGACTGTCCGTGAAAAAAACCAGAAGGCCGGCGAGTTCCGTGAGACCGCGATTGAGCGCCTGACCATTTTCATGTTCCGGCTCTCGCAGTCCGCTCATGACCCGGCATACCTTACCGTATACAAAAAGACCGATGAGGGGATTGTCCTTGAAGTACGGAACATCGATCCATCCGCCCCGCTTACGGAGATCTGCTCCCAGCATGCCTGCTGCATCCTGATTTCCGGCACATTATCCCCTGTCGAAAGTTACCGGCGGCTTTATTTTAATGACGCGAAAGTCTCCACTCTTGCACTGCCAAATTCGTTCCCAAAAGAGAACCGGCTCATCTGCTGTGCTACAGACATTACGACTGCATATTCGCTCCGGCAGAGCAGGGAGAATACGGAAAAGATCGTGCGGTATATCACCGCGTTTGCCGCGCTTAAAAAGAACCGGGCGATCTATTTTCCCAGTTACCAAATCCTTGAATCCTATGCCTCGCTTGCTGCGGATTCAGTCAGTCGGCGCAAGATGTATATCGAACCCCGGGACCCGGCAGAAGCCGGCGCAGCGCTTAACGAGTTCCTCTCCCTTCCCTCTAAAGGAGAGTCCGGTATTATGTTTGCGGTTTGCGGGGGGAAATGGAGCGAGGGGCTGGACTACCGGGGAGAGATGCTTTCCGGGGCGATGGTTATCGGTCTGCCGCTTGCCCCCTTTAACCGGGTACGGAAAATGGTCATCGAGTACTTCCGGCACAAATATGGCGATGAAGGGGAGTTCCTCTGCTACACGCTGCCGGCGATCAACCGGGCGCTCCAGGCACTCGGGCGCGTGCTGCGCACCCCGGAGGACCGTGGGGTCCTTGTGCTTGGCGAACGCCGGTTCCTTGAAAAGCGGGTCAAATCTGCGCTGCCGGTATGGATGCAGGAAGAAATGATCGAGTGTGACAGCGCGAAGTTCCGCGAGGTGATCGCGAAATGGAAGTAACCGGGGGATCATGCCGGCTCGGCCTCTGGTACGTCCATGTCTGGTGGAGCGGGAATACTATTCACCGCGTCCGGTTTGCTCCGACCGAGATAACCGGTCCGGTCCCGGCGTCCATCCGGCAGTACTGTGCAGGCCGGTTTGTTGACCTGAAAGAGTGGGATACTGTTGCCTGCGAAGGCGACACCGTTTCCGCCCGGATTTACCGGGCGGTCCGGAATGTGCCCTATGGCAGCACTGCCACCTACGGGGAGATTGCGGCACAAGTGGGGACATCACCCCGTGCTGTAGGTCGGGCGATGGCTCACAACCCCACACCTCTTGTCGTGCCATGTCACCGGATTGTGGCAGCAAAGGGAATTGGTGGTTTTTCACCTGCAATCGAGATTAAGGAACTGCTTCTTTTGCTCGAAAAAAAAGGCAAAAAACGATTGGGCCAGTGAATAAAAATGTGCACAAGCCTTCCGGATTATTTCGGTATATCTAATTGTATCCCGGTAAATTATTGTTATCAACCGGGGAGAATAATGATGGAAATACTGATGCGAAGAGTCCATGCTGATGACTGGCCTGTGGCCGCAGACCTCTCCTGTGCATATAAAAAATGGCAAGATTATTTCAATCAGCCTGACTCTGACCGTTCTCCCGGTAATTTCCCCATACTCACAGGAGTCACATAATGCGATCTGCGATAATTCTTGCCGGGGGAGAGGCACGGCGGGCAAACGGCCAGGAGAAATACTTCTTTACATACGAAGGAAAGACGTTCATCGAACGGCTGGTCGGTTCGTTGTCAGGAATTGTCGATGAAATTGTCATTGTCGCCCGTGATCCTGCGCAATGTACCCGTTTCAGGGAGGTTGGCAACGTTACCTGCACAAGCGATATCCGGCAGGGCCTTGGTCCAATCGGCGGGCTCCATGCAGGATCCCTTGTGGCAAAAGGAGATCTTGTTTTTGTATCGGCATGCGACATGCCCTGCGTTGAAACATCCGTGGTTTCGTACCTTTTTGATGCTGTTGGTGAGTATGATGCAGCAATTCCCCAATGGAACGAACGGATGCTTGAACCCCTTCATGCAGTTTACCGGCGGACTGCGCTTCTCTCGTACCTTGAAAGCCACACGTCCCTCTCGCTCCGTGCAATGATCCAGTCGATAAACAGCCGTTATATCCCGGTTGAAGAACTGCGGGCATTTGACCCGGATCTCAGGACGTTTATGAACATCAACAAGCTTGAAGAACTGGAGCACATCAACGGCACATCTTCAGAAAAGCCCGGTCAGCCGGTCCCGTGAACGACGTTCTGGCACCGTATAAATAAAGCGAAAACAGGATTTTGCATTGTCAAATACGGTTTTGTAAACCCCGGATTTATTCCTCTAACATTATATGTGTTAAAATCTCACAGTTTGAGTAGTGAATTTATAGTGGCAGGTGCATTTTCTCCCTGTCACGCGGGAACACAGATATGGGCCCTCTTTCATGCGATAAAAAAACACTGCTTGAGGTCTCTATCGTTCTTTTGACATCTCTGTGTGCCATTATCGGTACGATTTTCTCCCTTACTCATGACATCCTTTCAGTATACCCGTTCCTTTACATCCTTCCCATAATCTGTGTTGTCTGGTTCTGGCCACGTCGTGCCGTCCTCTTTGCGCTTGCAATAAGTATTGTCTATATCGCCTTTGTATACCTGCTCGGGGAATTTGATCCCGTCCTTGTTGCGGTTTCCACAGCCTGGTTTGCAATTTTTATCACCATTGCAGTAGTCTCGTCTTCTTATGCAAATGGCCTCATTGAAAAAAAATCACGGATCCGGCATATTCTTGAAAATACCCGGGATGGCACTTTCTGTTTTAATCCCGTGACCCTGCGTATCAAAAGTACCAACCAAAAATGCGCACAGTGGCTGTTGTATTCAGAAAAAGAACTTGAGGACAGGCCTGTAAATATAATCTGGACGGATACTGAGGCGCAACGGCGGTTTTTGGACGATGTAAAATCACAAAAAACCGGTGCAGAATCCAAAGTCGTTTTCCGGCAGAAAAACGGAGGTATGCTTCACTGTATCATTACCCCCCTTTATGTAACAAACGATACCGTGCTCTGTTCTGTTGTCAATGTTATGGAGGTAACGGCTGATGATGAACAGATCCGCGAGACTCTTGAAGATCTCGAACGGCAGGTACGGGAACGTACGGCACACCTTGAAAAGTTAAACGACGACCTGCGGGCAGAAATCAGGGAGCGCCGCACGCTTGAACAGGCGCTCCTTTCAAAAGAACGCGAGGACGAGTCCCGTAACACAAAGGCGAAACGACCATGAGTATCGATATGTCCCTTGAAAAAAAGCAGCAGATTTACTGGACGGTAACGATTCTCATCTCAATTATTGTGACGATAATATCAACAATCTATTCTCTCTCTCTCGGGATTTACGAAGTGTTCCCTTTCATATATTTCCTCCCTATTATCCTGTTTGTCTATTTCTGCCCGGACCGTGGGGTACTTTTCACGCTTGGAATCAGCACGGTATATATCCTGCTTGTTTACTTTTACAGCGGTTTTAACCCGGATGCTGTGGCGGTTTCGACCGCGTGGTTTGTTGTATTTATCACCATCGGCGTTGTAACCTCATCATTTGCCGAGGGCTTAAGGGAAGAAGAGCGGAAATACAAGGGCATTTTTGAAAACACACAGGCCGGCATATTTACCTTCAACCGTGACAGCCTGAAAATCAATGAGATAAACAAAAAATGTGCGAATATGCTCAGGTATGAAAGTACAGAACTTACCGGGTCTGATTTGTCGCGCATCATCCCTGATGCAGAAAGCCGGGACCGCTTCGTCCGGCAAATCCGGGAAGGTAAGAATACTACTGACATTGAACTGGTCTTTACGGCCCGCGACAACGCAAAACGCCAGTTCCTTGTCTCTGCAACCGTTATCAGGGAGACCCTTGTGATTTGCTCGGCAATCGATATTACCTCCAGAAAAATGGCGGAACAGGTTATCGAGAAAGCCCGCGAAGACCTTGAATACCGAGTAAACGAACGGACCCGGGAACTATTACATGCTAATGCAGAACTAACAGCTGAAATTGATGAACGCAAACGGTTCGAGTCCGCCATCCAGCTTGCCAATCACAAACTCAATACCCTTTCAAGCATCACCCGCCACGATATTCTCAACCAGATAACAGCTGTTGTGATGTATCTTGCGCTTATCCGGGAAGCAGAGACCGACCCGAATATTATCGGGTACCTTGAAAAGATCGAGAATATCACAAGGATGATCCAGAAACAGATCCAGTTTACCCGGGATTACCAGGCAATCGGCGAGAGCAAGCCCCGCTGGCAGGACATCGGCGCAACAATCAAAACATCGATTTACGGGATGAACCTTAATGGAGTGATGCTCGACATAGACATCAATAATCTTGAGGTCTTTGCGGATGTGGCTTTTCCGAAGGTGTTTACGAACCTTATCCAGAACGCGCTTGTCCATGGGAAGCACGTGAAGGTAATCCGATTTTCCTGTTGTGAAAATGACACGGATCTTGTAATCTCCTGCGAAGATAACGGAATTGGTATCCCCGAAGGTGCAGAGGAGCGGATATTCCGGCGTGAATATTTCCGCAATACGGGATACGGGCTGTTTTTGATCGTGGAAATCCTTGGTATAACCGGATTGTCCATAAAAGAGACGGGCACTCCCGGGAATGGGGCACGGTTCGACATACATGTCCCCAGGGGAAGTTACCGGTTTGTCCCCAAAACCGATATACCTGCCATTGGGCACTGATGTGTAAACCGGAGTGCCTGATCCTGGCTGGCCAATCCTGAAAAAACGATTGCCGGTATGAAAACTCTGATTCCGCAAAGGGTGTTTTGTTTTTCATACTTCTCTGTGATCCACCGGATCACAGCGTGTTTTTAGTACACATCTTTTTAGAATATAGTCCTCTCTGCACAACCTCATCTCTCATTGGTGATGGTGGGTAGTCCCCTCCTTAAAAAAATCCGGGACCCCCCTCCCCCCCCCCAACGGGTTTTCCGGGAAAATGTATGACACCCCCACCCGTGTCAACAAAAGGAGGGGGTCACCCCCGGAATTCCAGTCCCAAACCGTGTGATTCGCGTGAAGGCTATCGTCCTGAACTTAAGTGCCACCCCCTCCCACCTGTGAAGGAAGAGGGGGTCTGCCTTTCATGTAATGGGAGAATGTGGCCATCCGGGCAATACCGATCAAGGGTAACCCCCCTGCCCCCTCCACACATTCATGAATAAAACAGGACACCCTCTCCAGTGTCGGCATCGGGTGGGGGTGGCCCAAAAAAGTTTTAAAGAGCATGCCCTGCTGAAAAGGGGGGCACAGTCAGGAATTACCGGAGACAAAAAAGGGCGTTTTTGTAATTCTTTAGCGGTTTTTTACACGATAAAAAGAGTAATACCGGAGCAAGCCGGTGATTTTTTTGGGAAATCCCCCGGTCAGATATTTTTCTTCCTGCCGCTTGCGTCCCGCATGTAATGCCCAAACTCACTTTTTTTGAGTTTGTCGCCGGAAAATATCGGACCGTCCCGGCAGACCCGCAGGCCGTCCGGGTCGATACAGCATGACCCGCAGATCCCAACCCCGCATTTCATGTACCGGTGAAGGGAGAATTCAGTTTTTGCTGCAAACCCTGCGCTATCGATTTTTGCAAGCACAGCTCTCATCATCGGTTCCGGCCCGCAGACAGCAATCCGGTCATAGATGGCAAGGTTCAGGTCATTCATGAGATCTGTAACAAATCCGCGCTGCCCAAGTGAACCGTCATCGGTTGCGATCAGGACATCGGTGCTTTCATCCAGCTGGTCCACAAAGAGGAGTTCTTTCTCGGTCCGTGCCCCAAGAAGCATCGTCATGACACAATCAGCCCGGGCAAGCGGCAGGAGGGGAGCTGCCCCGACACCGCCGGCAATGGCAAGCATCTTCTCACCTTTGGTAAACCCGTTGCCAAACGGCCCCCGGATACCAAGCGGGTTACCTGCGGAAAATCCGAACATCGCCCCGGTAGCATCGCCGACTTTCTGGACGGTGATGCTGTTAGCCGAAGAAAGAGCCATCGGTACTTCATCGACACCCGGCACCCAGACCATGACGAACTGGCCGGGTTCAAAAGAAAACTCGCGATCAAAGAAAAATGTTTTTACCGAGGGGGTTTCATCTTTTACCTCGGTAATGGAAACCTGGACTGGCAGCTGATCACTCATGGGCGCACCCCACAATATTTTCCGGTGCGATGCCTTTTTTCGCGTATAATCCACTTTTAATGGTCTCAAAGATGCTGATATCCTTCTGGACTGCACTGCCAATTTCGACAGCCTGTGCGCCGGCCATCATCATCTCGATCACATTATCTGCTGTGGATACTCCGCCGCACCCGATGATGGGAATTTTGCAGGCTTCGTAAAGTTCGTAAACGCAGCGCACTGCTACCGGAAAGATTGCCTCCCCGGAAAGCCCGCCGTACCTGTTGCCGAGCACCGGGCGCCTGAGCGCTGTCGATATGCGCATCGCTTTTAGAGTATTGATAGCGACGATTGCAGTCGCCCCTCCCCGCTCCGCTGCTTTTCCGATTGCAGTAATATCGGTGACATTCGGGGTGAGTTTAACCCATGTCGGCATACCGAGAGCGCTTACCGCGCGGGTACAGGCTTCGACAAGAGCGGGATCGACACCAATTGCCGCACCGTAGCCTTCCGCATGGGGACAGGAAAGATTGAGTTCAAAACCGGCGGCCTTTCCTTTAAACCAACCGGCGACTTCTGCAAATTCCTCCGGGTTCCCACCGAATATACTGACGATTACCGGTTTATTACCGAGATTTTTCAGTTCGTCGGTAAAATCCTTTGACGGGTTGGGGAGCCCCATGGCATTTATTATCCCGTTATCAAGTACAGCAACGCACGGTCCGGCATGCCCGTTTTTTGGCTGCGGACCAATCGATTTGGTCACCACGCCACCGGCGCCCCGGGCAAGCATCCGCGAAAGGGATGCCCCGGTTGTTCCAAGAACCCCGGCAGCAAGGACAAGATGGTTGTCAAGTGCCACACCACCGACTGTCACCGGGCCCGTCCTGAGTACGACCATCCATCACAGAATGGACGTAATAAATAATAAAGAACATCTTTTCTCTGAAAAACTGCTACCATCATGTCGGTAGTCACTTAAATTTTAGAGATACATACCTTAGACTGGAAACGAGAATGACGCGGCTTGCAGTGGTGGGAGTTGGAAGAGTCGGCGGGGAGGTTGCCTATCTTGCTGCCGCAATGGGTATTGTAGATGAACTGGCGCTCTATGACCGCACCAGCAGTCTCTTAAAAGCACAGGTGCTTGATATACGGCATACCGGCCTTCCGGTCGAGATCCTGACCGGGCAAAATGCAATCCGGGATGCTGACGTATGTGTTTTTTCGGCTGGTGTTCCCCGGACCCCGGATATCAAGACTCGTGCTGATCTTCTTAAAGTGAATCTCCCCGTGATCAATCAATGTGCCCGGTTGCTTGAAGGTTTCTCCGGTCTCCTTGTTACGGTAACAAATCCCATGGACGTTAACAACTACCTCCTGCACCATCTCACCGGGTTACCCCGTGAGAACTGTATCGGGTTTGGCGGCCAGCTGGACAGTGCACGGTTCGCGCTTTCTCTTTGCAACCGTAATATGAAGGGGCCGGCTATGGTTCTTGGTGAACACGGGGAGTACCAGGTCCCGGTCTTCTCCCGACTCCCGTATCAGGTTCCGGACAGGGAGCGGGATGAGATCCAGCAGGAACTCCGTGGTGCAAGCATGGAAGTGATCAAAGGAAAGGGCGGGACCGTCTTTGGCCCGGCATACCACATTACATCACTTGTCCGGATGCTGATTTTCGATTCACAGAATACCATTCCCAGTTCAGCGGTGCTTGACGGTGAATACGGGTTATCAGGGTGTTCGCTTGGCGTGCCGGTACGGGTCGGCAAAAATGGCATTCATGAAATTGTACAGTGGGATCTCGACGCCTGGGAAAGAGAAGGGATGGACAGGGCCGGAACATTTGTCCGGGATCTCAGCCATTCGGCGGTGCCGTAGATTATGCCCGTCCAGGTCATGAGGCCCACGGAAACGGTGACTGTGCCTACTACGCTTGAGAAGTCCGGAGCCATCCTGACAATTGCCATCAACCAGGTGGAATACAGCAACAGTCCGGATGGGCCGATTATCCATATTTTCGGGAGGGACACTGGGGGTTCGGCGCACCGGCTTGATGTAACCGGGTTTTTGCCATATTTCTATGTGCCTGAAGATCAGGTTGGCCAGACTATTCCGGCACAGGTAACTGTCGAACCCGATACAATATACAAGTCGATCCGTGGCGAGAAACTGAAACGGCTGTATACTGTCCGCCCGGGCGATGTCAAGGACATGAGGGAGAGGTTCCGGCATTTCGAAGCCGATATTCCCTTTGCGACCCGTTTCATGATTGACTGCGGGCTTACCGGGGCCGTATCAACCACAGAAACCACCATTGATTATCATGCTCTTGTGCCGACTGAAGTCGACGCACCGGCCCGTGTCTGCATGATCGATATCGAGTGCGAGGACGAGCGGGGTTTTCCTGATACCGAGCGTGATGCAATTATTTGTATTACCTGCCATGATTCGTTCGATGACGATTATACGACCTTTTTATTTGGCGGTAAAGAGAAACCTGCCGAAATTTCTGAAAAGGAAACTAATGGTGGTCTTAAAAACGGGTGTTTCCGGAAAGGCACACACACGATCTGCACGTACCCGGATGAAGTTTCCATGCTCAAAGCATTCGGGGCTTATATTGCCGAACGCGATCCCGATATCCTCTCGGGATGGAACTTTGTTGAGTTCGATATGCCCTATATTACCGGGAGGATGGAAAAACTAGGTCTCTCGCCGGTCATGCTTGCCCGCCTGCCCGGGATGACTGACAGGAATGCAGTTCGTGGCCGGGCGCTCTTTGATCTGCTCACCGGCTACAAGAAGATGCATTCAACCCAGAAGGAGTCCTACCGGCTCGATGCCATTGCACAGGAAGAGGTTGGCGAAAGCAAAGTAAGGTATACCGGTACGGTTTCCGATCTCTGGAAGAAAGAACCGGCGCTTCTTGTTGAGTATAACTACAAGGATGTCGAACTCTGCGTTGCGATCAACAGGAAGGACAATATTGTCGGTTTCTACCGGGAGATTGCCCGTTATGTCGGCTGTCCGCTGGATAAGACGCTCAACTCATCAAGTGTCATCGATGTCTATATCCTAAGAAAAGCCCACGGGAAATATGTCCTGCCGTCCAAAGGTTTTGCAAACGCCGAGGAGTTTGAGGGGGCGACGGTTTTTGAACCGAGTAAGGGCGTCCGGGAAAATGTCATTGTGCTCGATTTAAAATCGCTCTACCCGATGGCGATGATGACAATCAACGCATCGCCTGAGACAAAAGATCCGGACGGGGAACTTGTTGCACCAAACGGCATCCGGTTCAAAAAACAGCCTGACGGGCTGACGCGGAGTATCCTTTCGGAACTGTTAAAGGAACGTGACGCCCGAAAGAGTCTCCGGAACACATTCCCGTATGGTTCTCCGAAGTATGTGCTGTATGATATGCAGCAGAACGTGCTCAAAGTGATTATGAATACATACTACGGGGTATCGGGGTATACCCGGTTCCGGCTCTTTGACCGGGAGATTGGTGCAGCCGTTACATCGGTGGGCCGGGCAATTATCGAGCATACCCGGCGGGTTATCGAACAGCAGGGCTACACGGTAATATATGGCGACACCGATTCCTGCATGGTCCAGATCCCGCCGCTCGACCAGGAAAAAACCATTGAAACCGCCCGAAAACTCGAAAAACAGCTGAATGCAAGTTACCAGGATTTCGCCCGGCGCGAACTGAATGCAGACACGCATTATTTTTCCATCAAGTTCGAGAAGATCTACGCCCGGTTCTTCCAGGCCGGAAAGAAGAAGCGGTATGCAGGACGGCTTGTCTGGAAGGAAGGGGTAGAGGCAGACCAGATTGATATTGTAGGATTTGAGATCCGGCGCAGCGACACGCCGCAGATCACAAAAACCGTCCAGTCAAAAGTGATGGAGATGATCCTTGCCGGGGCAGAATATTCAGAGATAAAGTCTTACCTTGGTGGGATTATTACGAAATACCGTGCCGGGAAATTCTCGCTTGATGAGATCGGTATTCCCGGCGGCATCGGAAAATCCCTTGACGATTACGAGACAGATGATGCGCAGGTAAGGGGCGCCCGGTACGCCAACAAGTATTTGCGCACCGAGTTTGGTAAGGGCAGCAAGCCAAAGCGTATCTATATAAAAGCAGTGACCGGAAAATACCCCAAGACCGATGTGCTCTGTTTTGAATATGCTGATCAGGTTCCAAAAGAATTTGTCCCGGATTTAGAACTGATGCTTGAAAAGACTGTCGAACAACCCATATCGCGGATCATCGAAGCCCTTGGATGGAGCTGGACGGATGTCGATCCGTCGCATACAACCCTTGCACAGTGGGGATTCGGATAAAATTCACAAGCTATAAATATACAATAATTTATTTTATATTTTTTATAATGCGAAAAATCTACGCTACGAACCGGTAGAATTCCCGATATCGGAAAAAACGGGACACCGGTCTGAAAATGCAGGATTTTTTTATCCCGTTATCCAAATGCTGCTCTCTTTTTTCTTCTTTGTCTCCCGTCATACCGAAAAGTTTTTTTAATATGATAATATAATGTGAAATTACTTAAAAGAGGAACGAGAAGAGTGGAGATAAGGCTGATTTTTCGTGAAAGTCCTGATCCGGGGGCCCAATGACAGGATCATCCACCCTTGTGAGTGAACGTGAAGAGAGTTTTATTGATCTCTGGCTGTTTATTATTGTCAATACTACAATCCTTGCGCTTCTTGTAAACATTCTTGCACTCCAGTCCGGTACCGGCACCGCGGCTGTTGCAACAAATCTTCTCTATATCCCGATTGTGATCCAAGCATACTGGTATCCCCGCTGGGGGGTCTCATTTTCTGCTGTAATCGCTGCACTCTATATCGGGATGGTTGCTATTACCTCAGGGGGATCTCTTGGAAAAATTGCATCAGCTTCTATTACCTGCGTTGTTTTCATTGGTGTTGCAGCAGTTGTCTCAAGTCTTGCCCTCCACATGCGCAAAAATGAAGTGAAATACCGGGGAATTTTTAATTATTCTGAAGCCGGAATCGGCCTTTTGAGCAGTCTGGATCGCACGGTACAGGAAGTGAACCGGCGGTTTGCTGATACGCTTGGTTACGAGCCAACAGAGATTGAGGCCATCCCGTTTTCAAGGATGTGGGTTGACCCGGCTGATCGCGACCGGTTTTTCCAGACCCTTTCCCGGCAGGGGAACGTAGAAAATTTTGAAACCCGGTTTTTAACAAAGGCCGGTACCCCCATCTGGGTTTTGCTGTCTGCCGGGATGCTCCCGGATAACCAGTTTGTCTGCACCATTGTCGATATCACCGCAAAAAAACAGGCCGAAGAAGAACTTATCATAAAAGATCAGGCAATCAGTTCTTCAATCAACGCGATTGCCATCATGGATCTTGACTTTGGGATCACGTATGTGAACAATTCACTTGTGAAAATGATGAGATCTGACAGTGCGCAGGAATTTATTCATAAATCCCTGTGGGAATATGTCGCGTCAAAAAACGGGAAGGATACAATACGGGAGGCGCTTTTTGGGAAAGGAAGCTGGTTCGGGGAGCTGCCCCTTAAGAAATCGGATGAGACTCCGTTTTATATCCTGCTCTGGATTAACCTTGTAAAAAATGAAAAGAACAATCCCGTCTGCATCATGGCATCGTTTATCGATATTACCGACAGAAAGCAGATGGAAGCGGTCAAAAGATCGGCACTCGAGCAGATTGAAAAGAATATTGAACAGTTTGCCATTCTTGGAGATCATATACGGAACCCCCTTGCAGTGATCGTTGGTCTCTCAAGCTTGTCTCCCGGAGAGGTGACTGATAAGATCCTTTTTCAGGCACGGGAGATTGACAGGATCGTTACGCAGCTTGACCAGGGATGGATAGAATCTGAAAAAGTGCGGGAATTTATCAAGCGTTACTATATGGTTGGTGTTCCGGATATGGGGAATGCTAAATCTGCTGATAGTATGGCAAAGTAATGTGGCAGTAAAACCTGATCCTTTTTGAAGTTGCCCGTGACTCTTCTATCCTTGTTGCGGATGAGTTCCCCCGTGTTTCAACCGCTCGTTTAATTTTTTCACCTGGTCGCGGAGTGCAATAGCCCGCTCAAAGTCAAGGTTGTCTGCCGCGTCCCGCATCTGCTTTTCAATCTCAATAATTACGTTTGGAATCTCGGCCTTCGGGAGATATTTTGTATCCTTGATCTCGACCTCTTTTTCTTTTACGGGCTTAATTATCGTCTGGGGGATAATGTGATGTTTTTCGTTATAGGCGATCTGCATCTGGCGCCGGCGTTGTGTTTCCGAGATTGCAGTTTTCATCGAATCGGTCATTGAGTCAGCGTAGAGCACGACCTTTGCGTTGACATTCCGTGCGGCCCGGCCGATGATCTGGATCAGGCTCCGTGCGTCCCGGAGGAACCCCTCCTTGTCCGCGTCGAGGATCCCGATAAACCCGACCTCGGGAATATCAAGGCCTTCACGCAACAGGTTGATACCGACAAGCACATCGAATTTGCCCAGCCTGAGCTCCCGGATGATCTCGGTCCGTTCGAGTGTCTGGATTTCTGAATGGAGGTACCGGGTACGGATGCCACGGTCGGCAAGGTACTCGGAGAGTTCTTCGGCAAGTTTTTTTGTGAGCGTAGTCACAAGCACCCGGTCGCCGCGTTCCACGGTCTTTTTTGTCTCGTTAATTACATCGAGGGTCTGCCCTTCAATAGGCCTGACTTCGATTACCGGGTCGACAAGGCCGGTCGGCCGGATGATCTGTTCAACGACCTGCGTCGAGTGCTTTAATTCATAGGGCCCGGGTGTTGCAGAGACAAAGACCACCTGGCGCATGTACTTCTCGAATTCATGGAATTTCAGGGGCCTGTTGTCGAGTGCGGAAGGGAGGCGGAACCCGTAGTTCACAAGCGTCTCCTTGCGTGACCGGTCGCCATTGTACATCCCGTGCAGCTGCGGGACAGTCTGGTGACTCTCATCGATGATCATCAGGAAATCTTCCGTGAAATAATCAAGCAGGCAGTACGGTTTCTCGCCTGCTTTCCTGCCGTCAAAATGCCGGGAGTAATTCTCAATCCCCTTGCAGGTGCCGGTTTCCTGTATCATTTCAAGGTCAAAATTTGCCCGCTGCCGGAGCCGGTGGGCTTCAATGAGCCCGAGTTTTGGGAGCACTTCTTCGAGTTCTTCTCTTATGGAGAGAATAGCGGTTTTCTGCGCACTCTCCGGAGTGACAAAGTGGCGTGCGGGGTAGACGTAGAAATATTTCATCTCCTCTTTTTTTTCACCGGTATTCTTGTCAATTTCCCGGATACGCTCGATCTCATCGCCAAAAAGTTCGATCCGGATGATATTGTTGTAGTAGCCCGGTACGATATCGATAGTGTCGCCCTTGACCCGGAACCGGCCCGGGGAAAGGTCGATGTCGTTTCGTTCAAACAGGAGATCCAATAACCGGCTCATGATCTCGTTACGGGAAATCTTCTGGCCGACTGACAGATCAAAGCCGAGGTTCCGGAAATTTTCCGGGTTGCCCAACCCAAAGATACAGGAAACCGATGCGACCACAATTACATCGTTCCGGCATGAAAGGGAAGCCGTGGAGGAGAGCCGGAGCATCTCGATCTTTGGATTGATTGCCGAGTCTTTCTCGATATACTGGTCTTTTGCCGGGATATAGGACTCGGGCTGGTAGTAATCATAGTATGAAACAAAGTACTCAACCCGGTTTTTCGGGAAAAAGTCGCAGAACTCCTGGTAGAGCTGTGCGGCAAGTGTCTTGTTGTGGGCGATGACAAGGGTCGGCTTGTTTGCTGAGGCAATGACATTTGCCATCGTAAACGTCTTGCCGGAACCGGTGACGCCAAGGAGCGTCTGGAACCGGGTGTTATCAATAAGACCGTCTTTTAGTTTCGCTATTGCCTCCGGCTGGGACCCGGCCGGTGGAAAAGTGGAAACGAGCTCAAAGTCAGTCACGGTGCCTAAGTGTTTTTGATATGATATAAAAAGGAATTGGGATGCAGCAGGAAAGTAATCCCGTCACTTTGGTTTATAGTATCCCCATTTTTCAAGGGCACTATTCAGGTCGGCAGATTTTTTTGCTTTTTCGTCAAGTGTAACGCCTTCCTGCCATGCCTCAATCGCCTGCATGGTTGCCCGGGCCCCGGCGCGAGTACCTTTCGGGTGGCCGTGGATGCCTCCTGAAACCAGCAGTACGAGGTCTTTTCCGTAGATATCAAGCACATCCGGGACAAGACCGGGATGCAACCCGCCGGATGAGACCGGAAACGCTGTTTTTATTGAACCCCAGTCCTGCGCGAGACACTGGTGCGGGGATTCTGATATTTTTTTCTTTCGCAGCAGATCGGCAAGAATTATTGATTCAGTTTTTGTCCCGGTCAGTTTTCCGACTGCCGTTCCCGTGTGGATCTGGGAGACCCCGATAAGGCGCATGAGTTTTGCCAAAAAATACATCGTAATGCCATGCTTTTTGTTACGGTCAAAGGATGCATGCATCGCCCGGTGCGCATGGATCGCAAGACCAAGGTCAGAACAGTAGTCCCTCAGGGTCATGACGCCTGAGTTACCTGCGACCACAACATCGATCATCGCGTAATTCCAGCCATAATCTGCCAGCATATCGGCACGCATCTTCATGGTATCAACATCGGCAGTGATGTTTAAGAACGCGGATTTCTTTTCTCCGGTCTCCTGCTCGGCCTTGTCCCGGAGTTTTGTCATATACTTTACCCGGTCCTCGAACCGGTTAAACGATGTGGACGTAAGGTTTTCATCGTCTTTTACAAAATCAAACCCGCCCATCCATGTCTCGTACCCGACCTCAGCATGCTCTTTTGCTGAAAAACCGATCTTGGGTTTTGGCACAGCACCGGTGAGTGGCCGGCTGTACACCTTCATCATCTTTCGGATCCCATCCATGCCGAAGTGCGGTCCTTTAAACCCTTTAAGGTACGCTTGGGGGAGCGTGGCATCGATGAGGCGCAGGTTTTTGAGCGCTTTCATCCCGAAGATATTTCCTGCAATTCCGCTCATCAGCTGGACTGCATTTCCCTCTTCCCAGAGTGCAAGCGGGTAAGCAATTTTGACATAATTATTATCGAACTCAAAAGCAGTGGCTTTGAGTTTTTTCATAAGTGGCGGCATGGTAAAAAGTGTCGTCCAGGTACCTGTCGAACTCTCGGATGCGATCCGTCCTGCCGCTTCTTCTTTTGAAATTCCCGATGCAGGTTCAAAATAATACAGGCAGACAAGATCGTCTTTTGCCGGTTCGTAATTTGTATCGACAAACTCGCTGTACCAGTCAATCGCCATGATTTCTCCTTGTATCTACCAATGCGTCCATAATTTAAAAAAACTTCAGATACCGGGAAATTTTTAGGTCAACCGAAATTATCTTAATTTAGGGTACCCTAATTATAATTCCGATGGCGCAGGAACAGGTCGAGGAATACCTCGAAGCGATATACGATATTGCAGGGGCTGAAGGCGCTGCAAAGACTTCGGAAATTGCAAAATGCTTAAAGATTGCTCCGGCAAGTGTCACCGGGGCGCTCCAGAACCTTGCAGAGAAAAATCTTGTAAACTATGAACCCTACCGGGGCGCAAGCCTGACCGTGGAAGGGAAAAAGATCGCAGAGACGATCAAACGGCGGCATCGTCTCCTTGAAGTGTTCCTTTTCGATGTCCTGCATATCAAACGTGAAAAAGTACATGACGAAGCGTGCCGGATGGAGCACACGATTTCTGAAGACACCGAGAATGCACTCTGCCGGATGCTTAATGCACCGGCACGCTGCCCCCATGGGAGCCCGATTGCCCCTTGTGCAAAAGGGATCGGGAGCTGCAGTGAGTGCGACACGGTAACCGGTTCTGCAATTCCTGTCCCGAATGATCTGAAAAATGCGGATATTATACCGGTCACTGATCTCAAAGCGCAGGAAAAAGGAACGATCGCATTTATCCGTGGCGATTGTAAAGTCGTGCAGCGACTTTCTGATCTTGGCCTCACGCTTGGGACCACAGTTTCTGTTATGCGGAAGGCCCCCATGAACGGGCCGGTTGAGGTGTTTGTCCGCCGGACAAAACTTGCGATCGATCATACCATCGCGGAGAACATTTTTGTCAGGGCCCTTGAAGGGGGAAATGCGTGAAAGGATGCGATGGATGCAACGGGTGTGCAAGGGGGGAAAAGAAATCTCCGGTTTCCGATGTCGATTACACGATTGCCCTTGCAGGTAACGCAAATGTCGGCAAGAGCGTCACTTTCAACCAGTTGACCGGCGTCGACCAGATCATCGGCAACTGGCCGGGAAAGACCGTGGAACGGGCAGAAGGGATCCTCCAGTATAAAGGGAACCGGATACGGGTGATTGACCTTCCTGGTATCTACTCGTTTTCAACCTACTCGATGGAAGAACTGGTCTCCCGGGATTACATCGCGCTCGAACTCCCGGATGCAGTTGTCAACGTAATCGATGCATCGGCGCTGGAACGCAACCTCTTCTTTACGATCCAGCTTATGGAACTTGCGCCGCCGCTTATGGTTGCGGTCAACCAGATTGATCTTGCTGAGAAAAAGGGGATCATCGTTGACACAAAAAAATTGTCAGAACTCCTTGGTGTCCCGGTCATTCCAATGGTCGCCATCCGGGGAAAAGGCATCCCGAACCTGACCGGGGCGATACTTGATCTCGTGCATAACCGGCCAGTCCCTCCGGTCCTTCATTATGGTAAGGAAGTCGAAGAGCGAATCAGCCGGATCATGGACATAATGGGCGCGGTAAAAACCGCGTACCCGACACGATGGGTTGCAATCAAGCTGCTCGAAAAAGATCCGAAGATTACCGGCCTTATCGGTGAACAGGCACCTGATGTTGTAACAACCGCAGCAAAACTTGCGGCAGAGATTGAGTCGTTTCATGGCGAATCCACCTGTGTTGTCATGAGTGCGGAGCGGTACCTGATTGCGGACAGGATCGCAGAGCAGGTCGTTACGGTACGAACGCCCGCTGACGGTTCGGTAAAAAAGAATCTTACCGACCGGGTAGACAGCGTCGCACTGCACCCGCTTTTCGGGTACCTGATGGTTATCGCCGTCATCGGCAGTCTCCTTATCTGGACCTTTATAATCGGTGCCGGGATCTCCGAAATACTGGCCGGATTTCTTTCGCAGTTCGAACAGTATGAACCGGTGATCTCCGGGTCCCTGGCAAGCGTGCTCTGGAACGGGGCATTCACCGGGTTTGTTGCCGGCCTGACCCTGATTATCCCGTATGTGCTGCCGTTCTACCTGATCCTTGCAATAATCGAGGACTCCGGGTACCTCACCCGGATTTCAGTAATGCTTGACCGGGGCATGCACAAACTGGGACTGCATGGAAAGGCGATCATCCCTATTATCCTTGGTTACGGTTGTAATGTACCGGCGTGCTATTCATGCCGGACCATGGAATCGCCCAAGCAGAAACTGCTCGCCTCGTTCCTTGTCACGCTCGTTCCATGCACCGCACGGACAATCGTGATCATCGGTCTTGTGGCCGCTTTTGTCAATATCTGGTGGGCACTTGCACTGTATGCGTTTGATATTCTCCTTGTCATTATTGCCGGGAGACTGGCATTTAAGGTGATGCCCGGTGAATCGGTGGGTCTTATCATGGAGATGCCGGACTACCATGTCCCATCAGTTTCTGTTGTGCTCAAACAGACATGGGCCCGTACAAAATCGCTTATCTGGCTTGTCTTCCCGGCATATATTGTTGGGAGTGCCCTTATACAGGCTGTCTACTGGGCCGGCTGGCTTACCCCGGTAAATGATGCGCTCGCGCCGATTACAACGCTCTGGCTGGGACTTCCGGCCATTGTCGGCATCACGCTTATCTTTGGGATAGTAAGAAAGGAAATGACAATCCTTTCCCTTGCAATACTTCTTGGTACAACCAACTTTGCATCGGTCTTAACACCGGTCCAGCTGATTGTCCTTGCGCTTGTCACGATGATCTATATTCCGTGTATATCAGTAATCCTTGCACTTGCATCAGAATTCGGCTGGAAAAAGTCTCTTGCAATTACCCTTGTTGAAGTAGCTGGTGCGACTATAATTGGCGGCATTGCATTCCGGGTGCTGAGCCTGTTTATGGGCTAAAAATTTACCTGTTTTTTTAATCGATAACTTTACCGCTTGTCCCGGTGGAATGTTAACGGGTCTTTTAATTTTCTGGCATTTCTGCACTTTTTTTAAAATTCCTGATGATAAAACAAAAAACAAAAAAAATGTCGGATTGATGGATATTACCCTTGCCTTATTCGCCAAACGTCGTTACAGGGATATAGGGTGCATCCCCGGTATATGGATCAACAAGGATTGAGATTGTTGCGCGGGGAGCGCTTTTGGTAACCTGTTTTATCATGTTGCCATTATTATAGACTTCAACGGTCAGTACATTTCCGGAATCATCCTGTTTCGTGAATGAAGCCTGGACGAGATCATGCGGGTCTTTAATTGTATAGACCTGTTCTTCTTTACCCCGGACTTGTTTTAACGTGCCCGGATTTCCGTAAGTGCCAACAAAGGTGCCGTTATACACAACCTTCACCCATACGCCAGTGGACTGGACGACAACGGGTGCGGTTGTTGAGACTGGCTGGGATGTCTGCACTGGTGTTATTTCCGGGGCAGGTCCGCCGGTATATCCTGCCGGGTGCCAGAAGATAACAACTACGCCGGCAATTATGACCAGGGTTGTAATTATAGACGTCACCAGAGCCCAGGTCGGGATTTTTCCGGGTTGCGGGGCAGGTGCATTACCTTGTGGTTCCGGAGCCGGGGTATCTGAAGTCATAGTTTTCACGGGTTTTTCAGGTTTACCTGGAATTGTCGATGTGGAGATTACGGGAAAAACCACCGTATCGGGTAATCCTGTCTGTATCGTTGGTTCCGGGTGAGATAAACCATGCTCATCCGGTATTGCCGGAGCAGACTCTGCCGGGACCGGAGTTTTGGCAGTGAAATCCAGTTTTTCGGTTTTGTTCTCCACTGGTTGTGCGGGTGCTGTCCCCTCCGGTAGTTCTGTATGTCCTTTATCCATCGTAACGGCAGGAATCTCTGGTGCTGGCGGAGTCACTGGTTGCTTAAGAATAATCTCCGGATTAAGAACCGGGTTTTGTTCTCTTTTTTCTGCATCAGAAATACCGGCTGCATTCCCGGACTGACTCGTTTCTTCTGTTTCAACGCTTTCGGTTGTTGGGATTAATTTTTGAAATCCCTCTTCTTTTTCAGGTGCACTCTTTTCAGTCTCACCCGGATGCGAAGGCAATTCAGTCTCATCAACAGGCTGCGTGCCCGTTTTTGCCGGTTCAGATTCCAATACTTGCACCGGTGTATTTTGGATTTCCTCATCGGCCCTTGCTGTTTCCGTGATAGTCTGTTCAACCGGTTCTTCCTGTCTGGTTGAATCGCCGGAGACTATCTCTTCAGATGCAAATGGAGCTGCTTCTGTTTCGGAATATTCCGGTATTTCGGGACTGGCTTTGTGCTCCGGGTATTCAGTCTCATCCGGCGCCGGCTCTTTCCCGGAATCATCCGTGGTTATTATTGTGGTTTTTTGTATCGCAGAGAGAAGTTCTTCTGAAGGTCGGGGTGCCTTTTCAGTCACCTGTGAATGCGGCTGGGGCATATCCGGAGCAACCCACCGGCGGACTGACGGGTTCATCCCCTGTGATTTTTCCGGGACCTGCTGTTTTCTTGCAAGGGGCGGTTCCTGGCGGACAGATACGATATGCTCGATCAGTTTTTGCACCCAGAGATCACGTTCTGCTGAACGGTCTTCATAAGGCTGCAGGGAAAAGACCAGGTCAAGGGTTTGATTGTCTTCAAGACCGATCGGATCGATAACGGTAAGGGTGATGAATGGCTCGCGTGCCGGTGTTGTACCGCCTTTAACAGAAAGAATTGTTGCAAACGGGATTACCTGGGGCTGATCGCTGGTATGACCGCTGTCTACAAGGGCCAGTCGCTGGCTTGTAAGGATCATATCGTACTCAATATCTTCGATAAATACCCGATCCGTTGTGAGGATAATGGATTCGCCGCTTTTCAGGTACGGGCCGGTCATATGTGAGCACTCTCTGGATATATTTTGTTTTCTCTGGTGATATGCTTTTTAGGTGGTTACCGTTGGATAGTGATGATCTTGTTTATTCCCGCTTTAGTTCGCGCTAAAAAACCAAAAAAATCATCAGAAACCGTCTTTGGGAGATTGCTCCCTTTGCCATGCAGGACTTCATGCAGGAACACGATCCTCAAAATAAAAGGGTCCTGTTAGCGCAGTTTTGACCATCAGACGTAAAATGTTAAAAAAGAAGCCCAATTCACGCGATTTATTTCCATTTCCGCAGGTGTTTTTGCGAATTCCGCAGTTTTTCGGGCACCCTAAAAATATGCCTCGCGGAAAAATCACATAAAATCAGCCCCGTTTTTTAAAAGGGGCATATATTACAAAATCCGGTGCCCGGGAGGGAACGATTCTGTCTGAAAAGACTGATATCTGGCAAAGCGTCCTGATTGCTGAAGCTGAAGGAGAAAATCAACAGAGCGCGGATGTTATTTTTTTACGTCGCGTTTTGACAGGACTGAAACCTTTTTGAGGATCTTTTTTAATTCTCCAAACTCGTAGGAAGGATCACCCCTGCGCGGGATAAAAAAGTCAGCACCCGCTTCAAGAGTCTTTTTGATCTCCAAATCCATGTCAATCCCGCTGTAAATAATAATCGGGGATTTACATCCCTGTCGGCGTAATGTGCTGACAAAAACTGTGCCGTTCATCACCGGCATTCGCCAGTCTGTGATGATCGCGTCGTATGAGTGTTCCCGTGCCAGTGCCAATGCAGATGCGACACCTGTAGCTGTATCCGCATGGCATTCCGGGTCATCTTCAAATTCGAGACGCAGGATTTCCAGAATATCCGTGTCGTCATCCACGAGAAGAATTTGTGTCATTAATCCCGATGATGAACCGTTGTTGGTTTCTCTATTTAAGAGTATAGTCTCTATCAGACGAAAAAAGGAGATCCGGATCGCATCTACCGGTCAGGACGGAACGAAATGGGGGGAATTCCTATCTCGAACCTCGTTTGTTTTCCCGGCTCCCCGGTTTCCTTGAGAGTAATATCCGTCAGTGACAGGATTTCCCTGATTATAAACAGACCTTTCAGTCCGGATTCCTCGCATCCCGGATCAAAAATCCGGTCTTTGTCGTCCTGACTGATTCCCGGACCATCATATTCGACAACAATCACATATCGTTCGGGTTCTTCCCTCGAAAAAACACGGATGTTCTGGGGAGGATTTTGTGATTGCACAGCATTTTCAAATAACCGGAAAAATACACGTCCCAGCTGGCGATCTGCATAGACAAAAAGATCCGTAAGATCGATGACTAATTTTACGGGACTGTCGCTGAATTTTTTGGCAGCCTCAGATGCAATTATCCTGATGTTCAACCAGTCCGGTGGATCGATCCCCAAATCTTTGAAATCCCGTGTAATGGATATTTCCTCACGGATGGCTTTTACTGCCTGTTCCTGCCGGTCGAGATACTCGCTGATAACAGGATCTTTCTCCCGTTTCTGTGCCCTCCCAAGATAACCAAGGAGGACTGTAATCTTATTCTGGATATCATGGCGGGTGAGACTTGTGAGAACATTGAGTTTTTTATTGGCAAGATAGAGCGTATGTTCCATTCTGGTCCTTTCGGAAATATCCCGGCAGAAACAGCAGGCGAACTCATTTTTATGGTATTCCAGGTACCTGATCACAATTTCAATAGGTATCCGGACGCCATCCTTTCTGATAATGACTGAATTCTGGGTTATTGTGCCCTCATTTTTCAGGTAATCCCAGATATCGCTCCAGCTTTCTGTAACCGGGACAGGAAACAGGTCTGCTAATGTAAGTTGTGAAATTTCTTCATTTGTATATCCAAGTCCGGTTATAGCAGCCTTGTTTGCATAATCCACTCTTGCGTTATGGTTCACCCAGAAAACCATATCTGCTGCATTATCCATCGTAAACTGGGTAAGCAGCAACTGCTGTTCTACATTTTCCCGGTGTGCAATCTCTTCATACATCTGCCGGTTGATCTCACGAAGTTCTTTTGTGCGGGCAACAATGGTTTCTTCAAGCAGTTCCTGCGACTTTTTGAGTTTTGTTTTTGCAAGCACTTCATCTGTAATATCAGTGCCGCAGGAAAAATACCCGGTAAGCTGCTCGTGTTCATCGAACAGGGCATGATCCCACCATCGCTGCCAACGCGCTTCGCCATTTGCCATGATTGCCCGGAACTCTATCACTCCTGCCGGATACTTCAGGCTCAACCGGGACCGGTTTTCATTTATCCGCTCTGCGTCTTCTGTCGGGACAAGATGCTTGAACGGCCGGCCGATGAGATCTTCACGGGATCGCCCCGTTGCCCTGCAATAGGTTTCATTGGCATACCTGATGATCCCTTCCTTGCTGTAGTGCACGGCATATTCTGTTTGATTATCAAGGATGGTATGAAAGAGTGAGGCTGTCTGTTCTGGTAATGCAGCGTTCCCGCGAACCTCATTTTGATTGTCCAGAATAACAGTTACTCCGGGTTTACCTGTCGCAAAAACCAGTGGCAGCAGGAGCAGGTTCACCGGGTGTTCTTTTTTATCAATACTAAGTTGCGCACGGCCTCTTTGCTCAATGCCTTTGAGCGCAGCCCTGAATATCTGCTGGACAGTTCCCCCTTCAAATGATCCGAACGGAAGTTTTTCAAACGATTTGCCAAGTATTTGTTCCGGGGGAAGCCCCGTAATTGTGGAAAACTGCTGATTATAATCGGTTACAACACCGTTCTGGTCAAGAGTGATAAATGCATCGCGGCAGATTTTCCTGATAGTTACTTCAGGCATTCTGTGGGAGATATAATAGACCTTCGACGTCCCTCGTTTTTTACCGTCAGCAGATCCCTGTACCTGCAGAATATCCATGTATTTTGCTACCGAGTTCCGGTTCATATCAAGAAGGGTGGCAATGTCTGTGATACTGAGCCCATCAGGATGACGTTCAAGTTCCTGTTTAATCCGGTTAATCTCGGTCTGGTACTCGTCCATGGTTCCCCATCTTGTTTTAGTATACTGGTGTCGGTTATTATGATTTAAAAAATACCTATTTGCTTTGCAAATATGCTATGCAATTAATTATATTTATATATAATTCTGTGTTTTAGGATATTTAACCCCAAACAAAAGCGCAGCAAATGGGGTGGTGCCAAAATACAGGGATGATGGACATGACAGACAATTCAAATTCCGCAATGAACGTCGTGTTGATAAAACCGGCGAATGTCATCGGGCATGATGGTCTTACCCAAAACATCCTGCTCCTGCATGAACTGTCGAACAAAATTGATCAATACTTTGCCATGCAAACAATGGGGTGAATGGTGAACAAAGCACCGGAGAATATGACGCCAAAACCGCCTTTACACGGTAACCAGGTATTGTTTCCGACGGATTGCACCTGTGCCTACCCAGCAAGTACGTTAACGGTAGGCAGAGTCAGGTTACTTTACCAAATCCTGCACGAGTCGGGAATGGATGAACTAAAAGAAGTCCAGGGTGGGTTGTAGATCTCATGGAATTAACGGAAAGTCCGTTCCTTAAAAACGAAGTCCGGCTGTCGGATTCAACCGCGAACCCGGGAGCCCTTGGCTTACTCGCGTTTGGCATGACCACATTAGTCCTGAACATGCACAATGCAGGATTGTTTGCCATGGGATCTGTTGTATTTGCAATGGGAATATTCTACGGGGGTATCGCTCAGGTCATTGCCGGGATCATGGAATGGAAAAAGAACAACATCTTCGGAATGACCGCCTTTATCTCCTACGGGTTCTTCTGGCTGTCGCTTGTGGCAATCATGATCATGCCGGCAATAGGCTGGACTTCTCCCGTATCAAAAGCATCACTTGTCGGGTTCTTTGTTGTCTGGCTGTTGTTCTCTGTCGTGATGTACGTTATTACCCGTAAGTTATCGAAAGCGCTTCAGGTGGTTTTCGGGCTTCTTGTGATCCTATTTGTGCTTCTCATTGCAGGAAATGTACTGGAAAGTGAATTTATCATCTATGTGGCTGGCGGAGAAGGGATTATTTGCGGACTTACTGCGATGTATGCCGGCCTCGGACAGGTAGCAAACGAAGTGTACAAAGAAAACGTGGTAAAACTGGAGTGAATTATGAAAGAACTTCCAATGAGTATTTATAAATCCATGGTAGATGCCGTCCCCACAGCAGTATTGCTGATTCAGGATGGCGTGTTTGTGGATTGCAACCAGTTTGCGGTCAAAATATTGAATGCACGTGACAAATCCGATATTATCGGTAAGCCCCCGTCATTAATATCCCCTGAACGTCAGCCTGATGGCAGTTTCTCTGATGAAAAATCAAGAGTCGCTATCGAAGCAGCTATGCAGGGCAGGGCCCAGCGGTTTCACTGGCAGCACATCACCCTTGATAAAAAAACGCTCAATGTTGAAGTCACCATGGAAAGGATAACCGTTGATGGTGTGACCTATCTCCAGAGCAGTTTCCGGGACCTCAAGGTCCAGGTGTTCCTGGCAAAAGATGTTGAACTTTTGTCTCAGGCGTATGCAAAGATGGCAGAGGGTGATCTTACGGTACGCGTTGAACTCATCAAACCTGATGAAGACACCCGGGAATACGATGAGATGATCATCAAGCTACGTGATGCAGTTCGTGGCATCGTCATCAGTCTCCAGAAGAACATCGGCGATGTCAACAAAAACATGCAGAACCTTACCTCGACCGCTGACAATGCAAACAAGAGTATTGGCGAGGCAACCCAGGGTGTGAACCAGATCGCTAAGAACGCCGGGGAAGTCAGTACAAATGCGCAGAAAGCTGCTGATGGTATCGAACAGATGTCAAAAGCCATGCAGGATATGAGCGCAGCGGTAGAGGAAATTACCTCCAGTATGGAGAGCGTGTCCACTCAGGCAAAGGCTGCAAATGATTCGGCAAAAGAAGGTGCAGTCCTTGCTGAGAATGTTAACAAAGACATGGGCGAGATCACCGTGCAGGCTGGTAAGACCTATGATGTTGTCAAGGATATTGAGAAACAGATGGCAGACATCAGCAAGATCATCGTGCTCATCCGCGACCTTGCAAACCAGACGAACCTGCTTGCCTTAAACGCGGCAATCGAAGCGGCACGTGCCGGAGAGCATGGAAGGGGCTTTGCTGTTGTTGCATCCGAAGTCAAATCACTTGCACAGGAGTCCCGGGCCAGCGCGGAAAAGATTGAAGAAATGATTACCCATCTCAATATCGCTACAAAGACTGCCGGGGATGGCATGGAAGAAGCAAAAGTCCTTGTCGGTAAAGGGGCAACTGCGGCACAACAGGCTCTTGAATCATTTAAAAAGATCCAGAAAGCGGCCGAGACGGTTGCGAACAGTGCTTCCGAAGTTGCCGCAGCGACAGAAGAACAGGCTGCAACTACTGAGGAGATCACCGCAAGTGTTCATGAGGTAGGTGGCCTTATCGAACGGACCGCAAAGGAGGCTAGCGATGCAGCAGCAGCGACAGAGGAATCCGCAGCAGCGCTCGATGAAATTACCCGGATGATCCAGGCTGTCAATGATATTGCAGTCGAGGCGATGAACGCGAACCGCAGATTCAAGGTGGAATGAACGGGGGACCTGCCTATGACTGCAAAGGCAATTGAACCTGTTGCAACGGCAAACGATCCCGCTGCCGCCCAGAAAGATCTGGGGACAATACAGGTCGTGGAATTTGTGCTGGGAAACGAGCACTTCGCCATAGACCTTTTCGATGTCAAAGAAGTTGTTGAGTATACAACGATCACCAAACTGCCCAATGTTGCGCCATATGTCCGTGGCATCATTGACCTGCGTGGCGAGATCACGATGATCGTTGATCTCAAACACCGGTTGAACATCACGGATGCAAGCACAAAAACCATCGAAGCATCACGAATCATTGTCCTTGATGACAAGCTGACAAAATCCAAGATTGGCATCCTTGTTGATGATGTGACTTCGGTTTCAACATTCGAGGGAAAACACGTGGATTACACTTCCGCGTCGCTCAGCCATGAGGACACAGCGATTATCGGTATTATCAAACGCAAAGTCAAAGTAAAGGAAAAGGAGATCAACGAACTGATCATCTGGATTGACATCAAGAAACTGCTTGAGGATCTTGATTCTGCCATTTGACAGGGGAGGACCACAAAAAAAAGATGAATTAAACTCACGGGGTTGGGGGACTGTCCGGTAGTTCCACGGATATGGGAATATCTCCCTGGACTACCGGTTTATACTCCAATGTAATATTTCCGCCTCAAATTCAAAATCCATACGCTTGCACGTACCTCTCACACACACACAAATTATGGGGAACCCGGAAATGACACCCTTTCCCGGGCTAAATCCTCACCTGTTTTTCAGATTTCCAATCCGGAAATATATATTCATAGACAAAGTTCCTCCTCGTCTTGCGTGACCTGAAAATTGAATGGCATCTGTTGTTGGGCATTATATTCAGGGCAGATAAAAAAATTAAAACGGCTCATCTAAAACTTCTGTTGGTTGCCGGGATGCATATTAAGGTCGCTTGTAATTCCTGCACTTGCCATGAAAGCGTCGTTTATGTCTTTTATAACTACAAACCTGCTCTGTTAAAACCGGTTCTCTTATCAGGCCCTCCCCACCCAATGCGGATACTGGAGGGGGTGTCCTTCATTTTTCTGATTATGTTGGAAGTGGGGCAGGGGGGGGCTCGGATCTTTGAAGAGAGGGGGCCACCCCCTGCTGCATTTACCTGTACATTACCTGCTGTCGTTTGTCACTGGAGAGCTTGTGAAAAAATTGCCTGGATTTTGTCCCGGTAATAGTTTTTCAAAAAGAAAAATCGATCCGGTAGTCCTGCGTACATTCGCCGTCAAGAACTGTTTCGTAAGTCCTTGTATCTCCCGCCCCGATGTGACCAACATAAACGGATTTTGAATCGCGAATTGTGCCAGTCCCGGTATTTACAAGGTTGATATTCAGCCTGACATTTTCTGCAGATATATCCGCAGCATTGTAAACGTAACCGGTCAGGTGAGAATAACAACCGTATCCCGGGGACCATGTATCCGTGTATTCATAATGCGCATGCAGTGAACCAGATGTATTATCCCGTGTTGTCGTTGTGCTCAGGCACCCGGCACATGAAGTAAACCCAATCACGAGAAGACTAACGAACAGAACCGGAATAATTTTTCCAAATGACATTTTTTCTCTCTTTACAATACAATTGACTCTCTCCCCTAAAAATGGGAAGTGATTATTTCAGCACGAGGATTGACTCGGGGATGCGGATGAGGAGCGCAAGGCTCTCATAGATCTGGAATTCAAGAAGATCACCAACCGGTCCGTTGAACCCGACAGCCATGTCCTGCCCGATTGCAATCGATGAGTACTGCGGGCCGGAAGCAAGCAGGACACCACCTTTTTTAAGAGCGGGGGCCTTTACCACGCCGTCGGTCACAATAGACTGTATGTGGTCAAGTTCGGTCCCGTCTCCCTGTGGATACCTTCGCAGGAGCAGGTTGTACTGGGCAGGAGCGAGGGCAAGGCTGTAAGGGCCATGGAATCCGGCGGTATCCAGTTTTGTTATCGCATCGATGATCTGGTCTGCGGCAGTCCCGGTTTTTTCCCACTTTGTAAGTGCGAGCGATCCTGCGCCTTCAACATTGAGCAGTCCGGGAAGTCCCGGGATACCCGAGAAGATTACTTTGTCTTCCCTTACTGCTGCGTCCATTGCGGCACAGGCAACTGCCGTCGTGTCAAGGAACATATGATCGCGCTCGTATGCGGCAAGATCGCGCTTTGCCATGGAGAATTCAGTCCTGATCATCGTAAGGGGAATTGCGGTGCTGCCAATGATCCCGTCTTCTATAGCATAATCAGAAAGCGCGATTGACTTAAGCCCGAACCCGTACGGCCCTTCAATGGGAAGGAACCTGCGGCCGGAAATCTGGCTCTTTGCAGCCTGCACCATTGCAGAGTCCAGCAGTTTCCATGTTTCCGCCTCTAACGGTGCATCATCCCGTCCAAGATATGAATTGGGCATAGACTATACCTCCTTGTTTTTAAGCGATCCAATAGTCATGGATTCTTTTGCGGCAGATTTTTCTGGTGCCGGGGATGCAAGTTCTGCTGCAAGAGTGTCTACCTCAAGTTTTCCCTTCAAAAGATAATCATCCTCATCGGTGAGGATGGCGAGCAGTCGTATAAGTTCTCCGGCATGGACACGTTCTTCATTTGCAATATCGGTGAGTACTGCCTTTGCAAGAGCGTTATCAGTTGCATCTGCATGGGCAAGGTACCCGTGAATCGCTTCGAGTTCACCTGCAATATCGAGCCTGATTGCCCGCAGGAGTTCCTCATTTGTCAGTTTGCGATCCGGAACTGTGCCACTAAACGGATTGAAAAAGTCTGGCATGTATTCCTCCTCTGTTTATATGTCAATTAGTATATTAACTAGAATAAATACTTTTGACTAAAACAGTGCATTTCAGGAATGCTGGGCCGGATACGATCAGGATGCAATCTTCTTTTTCCGAAGCAGCCTGTTATAGGTAATTGCAAACCGGTGTGCCTCATCGCGAATCTCCTCAATATACCGTAGCGAAATGCTTTTTCTGTCAAGCCGGACTGGCTGAGATTTACCGGGCATATAGATCTCCTCTTCCTTTTTTGCAATTGCGATAACCGGCTGGTTTTTAGAACCAAGAGCAGCGAGCGTTTCGTGTGCGGCAGAGAGCTGCCCTTTACCGCCATCAATGATCACAAGATCGGGAAATGGCTGGTGCTCATCGATTAACCGTTTGTATCGCCGTTTTACGACTTCTGCTATTGAGGCAAAATCGTCAATTCCCTCAACAGTCCTGATCTTAAACCTCCGGTAATTGCTTTTGTCCGGTTTTCCGTCACGGAACTGTACCATCGATCCGACCATTGCTGTACCGGAGAGGTGCGAGATATCGAAACATTCAATGACCTGAGGTGATTTTTCCATATGGAGGGCAGTGCCAAGTTCGGCACACTTGAGCGTATCCCGGAAAAATGCGATTTCAAGATTCTTTTTTGCCAGTTCGAGCAGCTGCCGTTTCTCTCCCCGCTGCGGGACGACAATGCTGACCGACTCTCCTTTTTTTACCGAGAGAAACTCCGTAAGCGCCGGATCCGTTTCATTGCTTATGATCAGTTCTTTTGGGGGTTCGCGTTCCGAGTAATACTGGACAAGGAACTCTTCAAAGAAATCCTCGCTTCCTGCATCGAACGTGAATTCCTGCTTGTTGGCAAGCGATCCCAGTTCGACATTAAACACGGTAAGGTACACTGTGCCTTCAGTTACCTGGTACGCGATTACGTCCTGGTCATATTCCCGCTTTCGCTCAACATGCTGACGATCTGCAAGATGTCCGATTGCCGTAATCTCATTCCGCAGCAGAAGGGCCCGTTCATAATCCTCTTTTTTCGAAGACTCCACCATTTCAAGGCGCAGTGTATCGAGCAGCTCACGGGATTTCCCGCGAAGGAGCAGCGCGGCTTTTTTGACGTTCCTGTCGTACTCTTCGACACTTACATTACCCGTACAGGGAGCGCAGCAGGACTGCATGTGTCGCCGGAGACAAGGACGTTTTGGGATTTTTTTGCAGGTCCGCAGGTGAAATGCTCTTTTTGCCACTTTCAGGACATAGTCACGTTCCGCAGCCGATACAAACGGCCCGAAAAACGTACCGTCTCCTGATGCCCTGCGGGAGATCACAAGCCGGGGATACTCTTCGCGTGTCAGTTCAATCCATGCGTACCGTTTTGCATCTTTTAAATCAATGTTATATTTTGGCTGGTGTTTTTTTATGAGGGTATTTTCAAGAAGGAATGCTTCGCTCTCAGTGTCTGTAACGACAACATCCACCGACGTGATATGGGCGACAAGGCTTCGTGTCTTTGAGTCATGATCGGTTTTTGTGAAATAACTCGATACTCTTTTTTTGAGGTTTTTTGCCTTGCCGACATAGATGATGGTGCCTGCATCGTTTTTGTAGAGATAGCAGCCGGGGTTTTCGGGAAGGCTTGCCGTATCGATCATAAATCAAAAGAATATCCGGGTGCAGGCTAATTAAGCGCTGGGGATGGGGTAATCCAATCCATGAAAATTATTCGGCCTGCTGGCTGCAATAAGACCGTATTGTTTCGAGAAAGACTTCACCATATTTTTCCTGTTTTATGGTTCCGACCCCGGAAATCGTTGCAAATTGCGCACGACTGGTCGGTTGGGTCCGGGCCATTTCCCTCAGGCAGCGGTCCGGGAAAACAACATATGGCGGTATGCAGTTTTTCCTTGCAATTGTACTCCTTATCTCTTTTAGCCGCTGGAAAAGAACTTCGTTTTCAGTTTGTACTATAGGAATTGCAGATTCCGGAATTGCCGGTGCGTTGTCTTTCGGCACTGAAAACATGACCTGACATTTACCGGAAACCAGATTCCTGCCATTTACACCAAGGGAAATGACGGGATATTTATCACCGGTTCTTATAAGGAAATCCTGACGGACCATGTCATTAATCCATGTCCTGATTTGTTCTTTTGAATATTGTTTTCCTGTCGCAAATGCGGGCAGTTGGTCAAAATGATATGATTTAATTTTTGCAGTTTTTTTACCCCGCAGGACCTCGGATATCAGTTCAGTTCCGAAATGCGAGGGTAACTGTTGTATGCATTCAGCAATCAGTTGGGCCTGTTTAGTGCCATCTACAGATACAGAAGGGTGATCGCAGTTGTCGCATTGCCCGCAGTTTCCGGTTGTCGGGGTTTCGCCAAAGTAAGACAGCAGGAAAGCACGCCGGCATCCGGTTGTTTCGCAATAATCTAGCATTTCCCGGAGTTTTTTTAAGGCAATCCGGGTAGACCGCTCGCTTGCCTGGTCATGTTCGAGCATGGACCGGACCCGGGCATAATCTCCCCGGCTGTAAAAAAGGATACATTCAGCAGGCTGCCCGTCCCGTCCGGCCCGTCCGGTCTCCTGGTAATATGACTCAATGGTTTTCGGGAGGTCGTAGTGGATCACAAAACGGACATCCGGCTTGTCAATACCCATGCCAAAGGCAACGGTTGCACAGATGATCCGGGTCTGGTTTTTGAGAAATGCGTCCTGGACGCTATCCCTCACGGGTCTTGAGAGTCCGGCATGGTAAGCAAGTGCTGGAAAGCCTTTTTTGCTGAGCTCATAAGCGATATCTTCGGTCTCTTTTTTACTCATGCAATAGATAATCCCGGCCTCGTTTTTATGCCGGCGGAGAAATTCCGTAAGCTGGACTAAAGGATTTTTTTTCGGGACTACCCGGTACGTCAGGTTCTTCCGGTTAAAACTGCCCACAAATTCCTGAACCTGCACAAGACCGAGCTGCCGGCAGATATCTTTGCGGACTTCCGGTGTTGCTGTCGCTGTAAGGGCAATCACGGGAACGTGCGGGAACAATTTCCGGAATTGTGCGAGTTCCCGGTACTCCGGCCGGAAGTTATGGCCCCATTCAGAGATACAGTGCGCCTCATCAATAGCGATAAGCCGGACCGGAGAGGATGCGAGTAAGTCCAGAAAGTTGCTCTGCACACATTTTTCCGGCGAGACAAACAGGAGCCGGAGGTTGCCGGTTTTCATTTCTTTTTCGATCCGGGTACGTTCACGGTAATCGAGCGTGCTGTTATAGGTAGCAGCCGGGATCCCCCGGGCATTGAGTGCATCCACCTGGTCTTTCATGAGCGCGATGAGCGGCGAGATGACAACGGTAAGACCCCCAAGGTACAGGGCCGGGAGCTGGTAACAGAGTGACTTACCGCCACCGGTTGCCATAATCGCAAGTGTGTCCCTGCCTTCAGTGACCGATGCAATGATCGCTTCCTGGTGCGGCAGGAATGCAGAATATCCCCAGTATTTTCTCAGCAGGCTGACCGTTGTCTGGTGCTGTTTGTTGTCTTGTTGTTTTGGGACTGTCAGTGAAATACCCATGAACATCCTCACGCGCCATATGTCCGGCAATGTGTTATACGGCGTGAGGCAGGACGATATTTGAATGAATGGCCGCGGGGGGTGAAAATGAAAAAAGATTTTGTTATGTGATTTTAATGGTGTGATATTAATGGGTAAAAATTTCAAAAAAGAAATTATGGGGACTGCCGTCTGAAAAGGATAATCAGCGCGATACACCCAATAATTGAAATTATTGTGATACCCGGGTTAAGCGGTGCCGAACCTCCTGCACTTGTTCTGGCAGTCACCAGGCCCCCGGTAATTGTGGAAAACATCAGTTCTTTTGTTTCAGTCTTTTTCCCGTCATACAGGACATATGCCTTGATGGTGTAAGTTCCCGGCGTCTGGATTTTCAGGTAATAGGGGAGTTCCCCCATTTCATTCATGGAAATGCTCAGCTCATCGGTTGTGAAAGTATCTGTAAGTGAGTTATCATGGTATACTTCACCGATCATTTTTGCTTTGGTCTCAATTGTCCCGGTATTCTGGAACGTTCCGATAATTTTTAAGATGGCATCCGTGCCAGGATTTCCGGTATACTTAAGATCTGTAAGGTTTCCCTGCCGGGATAATGTTCCTACAGGGTATATCTCAAACTCTTTTTTAGCCCCCGATATTTTTATCCCGTTCAGGTTCACGATTACATCAGCCGAATAATTACCCGATTCAAGATTGGCTTTTGTCCACCGCAAAGTAATCAGCTGGCTGTCCCCGGCTTTTACTTCCGTGTCGGAAGATGTTACTGAATCAATGTTTGCGTTGTTTTTTGAGAAAGTTGCCCTGATTTCCGGCTTTGCTGCGACATTACCGGTATTGTGGAAGAGGACCTTGACCGGAACCGGGTAATTTGCTTCCGAGTTATCGACCATGATATAATCGACAATCCCTGCCACTTTCTGTTCACCGGTAACGGTAATCGAAAGTTTTGTTGTGGCCTCCAATACTGCAGATACTGCTGTGAGTGAAGTGGTGTCTCCCTTCGGGGGTTCGAGTCTTGCATGGATTGTGGGAGTATATACTCCATTGGCTGCATCCTGGGGGAGATTGACCTGAATAATTATCGGTCGGGTTTCCCTCGCCTTCAATGTGACTTGTGTTACCGGATTGCCTTTTGTATTCGATTCGTAAAACCGAAGCCAGTTTCCACCGTCTCCTTCTGCTGTCAGATTGATGACAGCCGGGATATCCCCAAGATTATAAAGGGTAACACTCTGCTCAACAGATGTACCGCGAAGAGCATTGGGGATTTGGATGTCTGATGGACCTAATCCAACACCAAATGCACTGGCAGATGGGATCAACAACAAAATGAGAAGGATGAAAAAGCCCAATACTGCGTTTATACGGAAGCCTTTCTTCATGGTTATCACTCAAGAATAAATTTAAATAATTGATATAAATACATTCCTATTTTAATTAATTAATACAAAGAAACGTGGTATGGTCAAACCGATTTATTGACGTCAAACTAACAAGCATTCACCAATTGGTTTCCCGTTAAATTTTTTTAACATTCGCTGATCAGATTTTCCTTTGTAATTCCGTTATGCAAATAACGGTTCATTACCGGATTTTATGAAAAAACTTATAAAATCAGCAAACTGCGGGAACTCAGGAACCGGCAGGGTTTTGTCAGTATTTACATTCCCGGTAATGTCCGGTTCGATCATTTCACATTCAGTCATCTCAAATGCGAGGTTCAGTGACCCGGAATGACCCCCGCTGCCTTCGTTCACATGAATCGAAAAGTCCAAAGGTTCTACCGATCCTGGCATGACCATATCGGGAACAACCACCTCCTGTTCCGGTTCATATGTCCGAATCGCCATAGTTTCTCCGACACGAATCCCGTACCGGATATTCCATGCACCATTTTGATTCTTGCCAAAACCCATATCGTTCTGGGCGATCCTGATTCTTGCCGGACAATTTCCTGTATTCCTTACACTGGGCTTGTCACCCGTACCGAATATGTCATCTCCGGTTACCTGGTTTTCCTGGCCAATACGGATGTCATCATAATTGACGGCTGAGAAATCAAATTCAATGCAGGCTATCGGCATATACATAAACGAATTAACAATAACAGAGGATTTTTCTGGATTTCCGTCTGTCACGGTAACCGTGTAATCCCCGGCTTTTTTGTCGGGGGGAATTGTAAAATCGCCTTTCCATACACCGGCATTGTCGTTTTTGATTTCAGACAAAATTTCATCAACAGAATTTGCTGTAGAATACGTGATAAGCCCGGCTCTTGCCGCCTGTTCTGTTGCAGCAATGCCATCTCTTTGATCCAATGGGGACAACTGTACTTTTCTGGTAAATGAATCCTGTGAATTTTCAACAATTGCCGTGACCGATACAGGATCGATCTCTCCTCGTTTTGGGATAATCGCAAATATCCGGATTTCTTTGTCTGCTCCGGATTTGCAGGGTGGAAGGAACTGGGATCCACTAAGTGTATGTCCAGTGTCCCCGTCTTCAAGTGACGGTGAATTATCCTGTTCCCATATGCCGGGAGCATGGAATGCAGAGATTCCAGATCCCCCGGGATTATTTACGGTGACAGTACTGGATGCCATTACAGGACATATACCTGATACTAGAACGATAAGAAAAGCCATCAGGATACATGGTATCCATGATCTTAACATTCCCGAGTCCATATGGCCACCCTCATCCCCAAAAAATGTTATTTGGGTTTAGGCCTTTACTACACCCAGGGTCATGTCACCGGAGTGCGTTCCCAGGCCTTTCAGGACATGGATTGAGAAATCCAGTTCTTCAGTGTGGGACCTGTCGAGGATGTCCGGTAAGGTAACCTGTTCATAAGGCATG
>Ga0116171_10000349_pt1 | contig 49531 bp, 35 predicted proteins | sample AD_JPNHW2_MetaG_FD_89798 | JGI IMG/M metagenome (GOLD analysis project Ga0116171, IMG submission 89798) | Active sludge microbial communities of municipal wastewater-treating anaerobic digesters from Japan - AD_JPNHW2_MetaG | ecosystem: Engineered > Bioreactor > Anaerobic > Digestate | place... | reverse complement strand
GGCCAGCATTCCAAGGCCGGTTTTGACTGCATCGGTGCTCCGGACAACCGCGAGAATGGCGACGGCCACCTGACCGCGCCGCATTATGCAGGTTTTGCCGTGCTTCATGCCGACAAGAGTGCTACCGACCATAGCAATGACAAGCTCCAGCCGACGACGACGCAGTACCTGGGTTCGGATGTCACCATCACCTCGGGCAACGATCCCTACAACGAGCCCAAGATGACCCAGGAGTACGCGGCGATGACCGCCGGCCACCCGGCTAAAAGCCATGCCGATGGCGTCATCGCCTCGGGTCAGGCGGCGGATGAGTATCTGGGCACGGTCGGCGGCTTCTCCCAGTGCGCCGGCTTCGGGCCTTATACCCTGGCGCCGGGCGACAGCGTTCACATCGTCCTGGCCGAGGGCATCGCTGGCCTCGACCGCAAGTCCTGCTACACCATCGGCGCCAAGTGGCTCAAGGAAGAGGGCCCCTATGTGCTGCCGGATGGTTCGACGACCACCGACAAGGATGAGTACAAGGACAAGTGGGTTTACACCGGCCGCGATTCGCTGATCAAGACCTTCAAGCGCGCCGCCGCCAATTTCAAGGCCAGCTACAAGATTCCGGTACCCCCGCCGGCCCCGAGCTTTTTCGAAGTCGCCGGCGGCGGCGACCGCATCCAGCTCAAATGGTCGAACAATGCCGAAAGCTGGCCGGGGTTTGCCGGTTATAAAATCTACCGGGCCATCCATACCCCCGACACCCTTTTTGAGGAGATTTTTGCGTGCGGCAAGGGCACCAAAAATCCCCAGGTCGTCAATAGTTTTGACGATATGACAGCCATCCGCGGTTTCGACTATTACTACTATATCGTCTCCTTTGATGATGGCAGCAAGAACCAAACCACGGCCAATCCCGGCGGCTCCCTGCACAGCGGTATCTTTTATGCCAAGACGATCAATCCGACCAATCTCAAGCGCAAGGCGGGAGAATCGTTGTCGGATATCCGCATCGTCCCGAATCCCTACAGCATTCGCGCCAGGGACCTGCAGTTCGGTGACAGCGGACCGGACCGGATCATGTTCTATAACATTCCCGGCATTTGCACGATCAAGATCTTTACCGAGCGTGGCGACCTGATCAATACCATCGAGCACACCAATGGCAGCGGTGATGAAGCCTGGAATTCCATTACCTCCTCGGCTCAGACCGTCGTCAGCGGGCTCTATATCGTGGTCTTTGAAACGCCCGACGGCCAGAAAGCTATTCGCAAGTTTGTCGTCATCCGCTAAAGGCTATAGACACGCAATTCCAATAAAGGAGTAATGGATTATGAAGCGTATGATCGTTTGTATCGTATCCGTTCTTCTGGTGCTAGGCGCCTTTTATACGGATGGCCAGGCTCAGAAAAAGCTCGCCCAGACCGGATGCCAGTTTCTCAGTGTCGGCACCGATGCCCGTGCCACCGGCATGGGGGAGGCCTTCACCACGGTGGAAGGTTCCGGTTCCGCGCTCTTTTACAATCCCGCCGGTATGGCCGGCAGTATCAAGAATCTTGATGCCTCATTCACGCAGATGACCTGGATCGCAGATATCCAGTATCTGGCCCTCTCACTCGCTGGCCGGCCCTTCCGCGGTCAGTACGGCACCTTTGGCGTCAGCGCCATGGCCATTGATTATGGCGATCTCGATGGCACGGTCGTCGCGGATAACGAGCAGGGTTTTCTGGATACCGGCAAATTCGGCCCGAGCGCGTGGACCATCGGACTCGGCTATGCGATCGATCTGACCGACCGCTTTTCGGTGGGCGGCCAGGTCAAGTATGTGCATCAGGATCTCGGTCATGTCACCATCCCCCTGAACAATACCGCGCCTTATGTTACGGATAACAAGGATTACCTCAAGAGCGTCTATGCCTTTGATTTCGGCACACTCTACAAAACCGGCTTCAAGAGTCTGGCATTCGGCATGTGCGTGCGCAATTTTTCTCAGGAAGTCAAGTACGAGCGTGAGGGTTTTCAGCTGCCCTTGACCTTCAAAGTGGGATTTTCGATGGATGCTCTCGATCTGGTTCCGGCGATCGGCAAAAATCACAACCTGCTGCTCTCGATCGATGCGGTCCATCCGCGCGATTTTCCCGAATACCTCAATCTTGGCGCCGAGTACAAGCTCATGGATCTGCTCGCCCTGCGCGCCGGCTACATCACCAGGCAGGATGATTACGGGTTCACGGCCGGCTTCGGCGTGAACACCAATTTCGGCGTGAGCATCGATTACTCCTATTCGCCGATGGATGTGTTCAATAATGTCCACCGCTTCACCTGCAGGCTCGGCATCTAATTCACTGAAGGTTGATCCGTTGATCATTAGATGAGGACGTTTCATATGGGAAAGAGATTTATCATTTTACAGGCGATCTTCCTGGTGGCCGCCTTGATCTTTGTGCTGGCGGGATGCGACAGTAACGACTATCCGTCCAGCTTGTACGATCCCAACGCCAAGACGAGCAGCCCGGCGGTCATCTCGGCGGTGGAGCCGGCCAGTGTGGCGCTTTCGGGGGTGACCCTGATTACCTTCACCGGCTCCAACTTTTCGACGGTGAAAGAGGACAATATTGTCTATTTCAACGCTGAAAAGGGAACGGTGGTGGAGGCCTCGGCGACGCAGTTGAAGGTGCGTGCACCGATCTATGTCTCCGACTCGATCGCCATCCGCATCGCCGTGAAAAATGCCGAGATCTTTAGCAACAAGTGGCCCTACAAGCTCGAAGCGGCACAGGTGAATCTCCTGACTTTCACCCCCGCCGAGATTCCCTACGGTATTGCGACGGACGCGACCGGCAATGTCTATGCCTCGCTGGTGGTCAGCAATGCCGGTGCCGGCGTCAAGATCGTCACCCCGGGCGCTGAGAAATACGTCGATTATGCCCCCAAAGGCGGTGAGACCTTCTGGTCGGCCATGAAGATGGGCCCCGGCAACGTGCTCTATTGCGCGCGTAATCTCAAGGGCATCTTCTCGATCGCCGCGGCCGCGACCAAGCCGGCCACTTTCGTCTCCTCCGGCCTGGGCACGATCTATGACCTGGATTTTGATGTTAACCACAACCTTTGGGGTGTGGGCAACAATACCGACATCTATCGTATCAAACCGGACAAGAGCATCACCAAGTTCCCCTTCACCGCCAACCTCAAATCGGTGCGGGTCTACAACGGCTATCTCTATGTCGCCGGCAAGAAGGATGGCGCGGACAAGGTCTGGCGCTTCCCCTTCAATGGACAGGACCTGGGTGCGGTGGAAGAGTACTTTGATTTCTCGGCCAAGGTGGGCGGCGGCTACGGCGTCTACTGTATCACCTTTTCCGCGGATGGCTATATGTATGTCGGGACCGATGCCCCCGAAGCCATCTTTTTGGTCAGCCCGACCGGCTCGTACGAGCCCCTCTATCCCGGGCAGTTTTTCCCCAAGACGCTGCTCTTCGCCTGGGGTCCGGGCTCGAATCTCTACATGACGCGCGAACAGGTGCTTGAAGGCGAAACGATCAAGTATGCGCAGACCATCATTCGCATCAATACGCAAAAAGAGAGTGCCCCCTATTACGGCTTGCAGTGAGAGCGGGGGAGGTAACGCTCTGATATGCATCTGGTTTTCCATAATAGATGGGAGGCATAGGCTGCCTTCCGGAGTTGTTGAAAGAATCCTGAAAGGAGGCTGATAGACATCAGAGACGCTGGACGGCATTACCTAAATTCCCAAAGGCTATTAACAAGGAGGTTAGCATGAAAAGAATGTTAGTATTGGCCATTGCGCTGGTTCTGCTCTCCGCTATGGCGGCCTCGGCTGGCTGGGTGTTCGTCCGGAATTTCCCGGCCGATGACTTCAAACCGGTCGGTGGCATGGGTTCGCACGGCATTATCGTTGACCGTGAAGGCAAGGTCTGGCTGCAGATGTATGGCGCCACCAGCACGATCACCAAGGCCAATGGCACGACCGGTGCTACCCGGCAGATCTTCTGCTTCTATCCGGATGGCACCCCCACGCCCTGGAGCGGCGCGAACCTGGTCACCGGCTTCGGCCAGACCGACACCCTCTACAATTCCCATCGCGGACTGGGCATGGACCATGATGGTAATGTCCTCTGGACGGCCTATCCCTATATCTACCGCTTTGACTACAAAACCGGCGAGTTGTTGCAGCGTATTGTCCCGCAGAAACTGACCTCGTATTGCGCGCCGGTGGCGGATGTCGACGGCGATATCTATCTGGGCTACGTCCTGCCGGGCAACCCGGTCGAGACCTACGGCGCCGACGGTTCCTATCTCGGCAATGTCACCGATTCCCAGGATGGCTATGGCCGTACCCTGGCGGTCTCGGATGACGGTCTCAGCGTCTACGTACCCCGCTATGACAAAAAGTTCATGCTGCGCTACACCCGTCCCGACAAGTTCAGCCCCTTCGCGGTTCCCGATACCCTCTGCCGCGGCGCGGCTACGGCTTCGATGAACTGGAACTATGCCACCGGCAAGCTCTGGATCGACGGCGGCAACAACGATGAAGCTCCCTCTGCCAGCCCCTACAAATCGATGACCTGGTATGAGATCGACCCGGTCACCCTGACTCCGACCGACAGCATCCAGTGGCAGACCAATGATCCGGCCCAGCCGGCTGGCGAAAAACCGCGCGGTGTCACCTTCACCGTCACCGGCGATACCGCCTACGTCTCCTGCTTCGGCGCGGATTATTATGTTCCGGCGCAGATGTTCGTCAAAACCGCGGGCGGGCCTGTCAACGTCACCTTCCGCATCAACATGGGCATTCAGCAGCAGTATGGCAATTTCAATCCGGCCACCGACAAGGTCGTCATCCGCGGCAGCTTCAACGGCTGGGCGGGTGATGCGGATGAGTGCCTGCCCACTGCGGAAGCGGGCGTCTATGCCCTGACCAAGACCTTCCCGGGTGATCAAGTCGGCACCCAGCTCGAGTTCAAGTACGTGCTGATGCCCGGCGATCGTTGGGAGAGCATTGACAACCGCAAGCTGACCGTCCCGGGCGTCGACAAGGTCCTGGATATGGCCTTCTACAACAACATCGACAAATACACCGAGACCAAGACCGCGAACGTCACCTTCCAGGCGGATGTGACCGACATGCTGGCCAAGGGCTTCAACCCCGGCACCGATCAGATCCTGGTCCTCGGCGGTTTCAATGGTTGGGCCTACAATGATGAGTGGATCGCCCAGCCTGACCTGGTGGTCCCGACGCTCTATACCGCCACCCATGCCATCACCGACATCGTCGGCACGACCCAGGGCTGGAAATGGCGCGGACGTCCGGAAGGCAACTTTGCGGATGGTGGTTGGGAAGGTGGAGACAACCATACCTTCGTCTTCACCGGCGAGGATATGGTCCTGGATGCTTTCAAGCCGAACGTGACCCCGGCTGGGAAGAAGCTCTCCCAGGATGTCACCGTGACCTTCTCGGTTAACACCAACGGCGCCAAGGATTACTACAACAAGAAGGCGTTCCCGACCGTCGAAAAAGTCGTTATCAACGGCGATTTTGCCCCGATCGGCACCGGCGGCTGGGCGGGCTGGAGTGTTGCCGATGTCGGCGGCACCCTGATCTCGATGTACGATGATGGCACCAACGGCGATGCCACCGCCGGCGACGGCATCTGGACAACCCAGGTTCTGTTCGCGGCGGGATCGACCGCGAGCCACTACTACAAATACGGCATCTACTCCACCGGTTACACCGACACCCTGAATGCCGGCACCACTCCGATGGACAACGAAGCCGGTTTTGCGATGAACCGTGTCGTCACCATCAGCGATGCCAACCCGGTCTTCGTCGTCCCGACCGACAAGTTCGGCTCGCAGTGGGTCAAGGTCGAGAGAATCCCGACCAGCGGCCTGCCCGCGGAATTCACGCTGAACGCCAACTATCCGAACCCCTTCAACCCGACGACCTCCATCTCCTACGACCTGCCGATGAAGAGCCATATCCGCCTCACGGTCTTCAATGCGATGGGTCAGGTTGTGGCCAATCTGGTTGACGCCGAACAGAATGCCGGCAGCTACCGGGTATCCTGGAACGGCACCAATCTGGATGGAAGTGTGGCTCCGAGCGGCATCTATTTCTACCGCCTCGAGGGCAACGGCTTTGCCAAAACCATGAAGATGACTCTGATGAAGTAGCCGTTTTTCCGGAGAGAGCCTGTGCGCCGCAAGGCGCACAGGCTTTTCTCTGCGGGTGTCATTGACTCCGGCAGGACCGGGGGCAAGGATACCTCCGGCAAGAGGGCGGCGCACGCCGCCTCCCTGCCGGGGGCACCCTCGCGGCTGTTCCCCGATGGTCATTGTTCGCGCCGCCTGTAATCATGGACCAGGGGGTGGTGCAGCACGGATTGCACTCCCTATGGTCGTGGCGTCATTGCCCGTTCATGCCCTCTTTTTAGGTGAGGATTCTATGCATCGCGCATTGCTCTGTATTCTGCTGTTTCTTGCGGCGGGGATGCTGTTCGCTGGCACAACAGGCAAAATCACGGGGATGGTCACCGATGCCGAGAGTGGGGAAAACTTGCCGGGGGTCAACGTCACCATTCCCGGAAGCGGGTACGGCGGGGTGACCAATCTGGAGGGGCGTTTTCTCATTCTCAACATCCCGCCCGGAACCTATGACCTCAAATTCAGTCTGATGGGCTATGCCACGGTCACGATGCGCGCTGTGCGCGTAGAGATCGATCTGACCACCCAGAGCGATGCCCGGCTCAAGGCGGAAACCCTGCAGGGGGAGGAAGTGGTGGTTGTCGCCGATCGCCCGCTGGTGGTGCGCGATATCTCCAACAGCCAGATGAGCATCGAGGCGGCCAAGATCGAGAGCATGCCTGTCGAAACCGTGCGGCAGGTGCTCAGCTTGCAGGCGGGGATCCAGTCCGGCCGCGAGGGCATCCTGGTGCGCGGCAGCAGTGCCGGCCAGACCGCCTTTATGATGGACGGCATCTCCCTGAACGACGAACGCTCCAATATCCCCTATACCGCCGTCGGCTTCAGCGCTGTCAAAGAGATCAATGTGCAAACCGGCGGATTCAATGCCGAATATGGCAATCTGCGCGCCGGTCTCGTCAATGTCATCACCAAGGAGAGCGAACCGGGCCGATTCAACGGTGCGCTGATCCTGCGCTACAGCCCGCCGGCCGCCAAACACTTCGGCCCTTCGATCTATGATCCCTACTCCTTCTTCAACCGGGTCTATATGGATCCGGCGGTCTGCTATACGGGCACGAATAATGGCGCCTGGGACGATTTTACCCGCCGCCAGTACCCCAGCTTTGACGGATGGAACTCCTATTCGGAAAAAACCCTGCAAGACAATGATCCCGGCAACGATCTGACCCCGGAGGGTGCACGGCGTCTCTATGAGTGGCAGCACCGCCGGCAGGGGGATATCGAGAAGCCGGACTATATCATCGACGGCACCTTTGGCGGTCCCGTGCCGGTGATCGGATCGCGTCTTGGTCATCTCCGCTTCCTCGCCACCCATGTCCGCGAGCAGGATATGTTCATTTTCCCGCTGTCGCGCGATAACTATGGCGAGAACTATACCCGGCTCAAACTCACCAGCGACCTCACCCCGAAAATGAAACTGGTCCTCTCCGGCTTATACGGCGAGGTGCATTCGGTTTCGCCGTATAACTGGACGACCCTGCCCAACGGCCGGGTCCTGCGCGATCAGAGCGAGATCGCTGATCTCCCCACCGCCACAGAGGGACGGGCCATTCTCTACATGCCGGGGTACTACAGTCCGAGTTCGATCTACCGCCAGGTCTACAGCATGCAACTGACGCATATGGTCAGCACCCGGACGTTTTATGATGTGTCGTTGCAGTATAACTATAGCCGCAACAACACCTACAAGACCTCGGATCGAGACACCGCCCGGATCTACCAGCCGGTCCCCGGCTACTATGTCGACGAACTGCCCTACGGCTATATGGGCTACAGCGCTCCGAGCATCAATGGCGACCGCATGGGCGCGTGGATGAATCTGGGGCGGGACAAGAGCATTAATGCGACCACCAATCTCAAATTGGACTTGACCAGCCAGGTCAACCATCGCAACCAGATCAAGACCGGCGTGCAGATCGTGTACAACGACTATGACATCCGCTCCTTCACCGACAGTCCCGCCCTGCCGGACGGCTGGAGCCGTAATATGTTCTACCATGTTTTTCCCTTCCGTATCGGGGCCTATCTGCAGGACAAACTCGAATTCCAGGGTTTCATCGCCAATCTCGGCGTGCGCATGGATTACAGCGATCCCAATGGCACCTATATGGTGCTGGGCGATTATGACGAGAATCTTGGCAAGGGTCTGGGCAAACAGCTGCTGCAAACGGTCCGCAAGTCTGACGCCAAATCCTCGCTGCTCTGGAGTCCGCGCCTCGGCGTATCCCATCCCATCACCGCGAACTCCAAGCTCTATTTCAATTACGGCCACTTTACGCAGGAGCCCTCTTCTGCCAATCGTTTCATGCTGCAGCGCGAGCAGAACGGCTCGGTGACCTATCTGGGCAATCCCAATTTGCAGCCGGAGAAAACCATCCAGTATGAGCTGGGGTACAGTCAAAACCTCCTTGACCTTTTCCTGCTGAACATCGCCGCCTATTACAAGGACATCACCAACCAACCCGGCTGGATCAACTATATCAACGTCAACAGCACAGTGAATTACAGCAAGGCGGTGAACAACAACTATGCCGATATCCGCGGACTGGAATTGACCTTGAACAAAACGGTGGGGCGCTGGATCTCGGGATTCATCAACTATACCTACGATGTCCGGACCAGCGGCTATTTCGGGCTGTTGAGCTATTATCAGGACCCGGCGCGGCAGCGGGACTATGTGGCCTTGAACACCTACCAATCCAAGCCGCGGCCGCAGCCCTACGCCCGGATCAACCTCGATCTGCATACTCCGCATGACCTGGGCTTGCCGGTGCTGGCCGATATCAATCTCAACATCCTCGGCGGCTGGAGTGCCGGTGCCTATGATACCTACAATCCCAACGATCTGGCCGGCATTCAGGATAATGTGCGCTGGAAGGATACCTATTATCTGGATATGCGCCTCTCCAAGCAGATCACGGCCCGGGGTCTGCAAGTCCAGTTTTATGTAGATGCCAGCAACGTTTTCGATTTCAAATTCCTGAATTATGCCGGTTTTTCGGACAGCTACGATTATGAGTTCTACATGCAGTCCCTGTGTTTCTCCTGGGAGAAGGGCGACAACCGCGGGGATGACCGCATCGGCACCTACCGGCCGGATGACATCGCCTATGATCCTCTTGAAGCCAATCCCAACAACGATCCGACTATCTCCGCCCGCAATGCCAAACGCAAGGAAGACAAATCGTATATCGATAACCCCAACATCGAAGCCCTGACGTTTCTAAATCCGCGCGATATCACTATTGGTCTAAAGTTCAATTTTTAACCCGGCAGACGGCAGAGGAGCAATAGCACCATGAAGAAGAATTCCGGATATCTGGCGGTGTTGGTCGGGGCGCTGGCGTGGCTGATGATGGTCGAGAATGCCACGGGGCAATTGCTGGGCACCGAGCGGCGCTATGTCCGCGTCGGTCCGCTGCAGAGCTTTTTCCAGTCGTATGGACGTGAGCGCGCCTTCAACAATACCTATTATGAAGGGTTGATGTGGCCGGCTGACTATTCCTATCAGGACAATGCGGTCATCAACTGCATCTGGATGGGGTGCCGGGAGTTTAAAAACAAGAACGACAAGTATTATGAAAAGTATGCCTTCCCCATGGCCACCGACGAAAATGTCGGGCTGGCGATTTTTCCGATAGAGATCAAGCAGATCGCCAAATTTGCTCCCCCTTCCATCTATGTCGATGGCAGCGACATCACGGCGATCTACTCGGGAGATGTGGATGAAGTCAATCCCGATCTGGTAGCGGATCGCGTCATCATCAATCGCATCAACACCTCCATGGGATTATCGATGCAGCGGGAGATCTATTACTTCACCCAGCAGTACCATGATAACTATTTCATCAAGGTCTTCACCTTTACCAATACCGGCAATACCGACTATGATGACGAGATCGAACTGACAGCCCCGCTCAAAGCGGTGCGCATCAGCACCGGAGTACGCTACAGCGTGTGCCGTGAGGGAGCGATGATGACCAGTGGCACGCAGCAGTGGGGGCAGCAGAGCTGGGTGACGCGGCGGGGAGAGAAGTATGCCGCCCATGCCGGGGATCAGCTGACCGAAGCCGACGGTCCGGTCGACTGGCTGCGCTGCAATTTTGCCTGGGCCGGGCAGAAGAAGGAGATCGCCTGGGATTGCATCGGCGCGCCGGATGTCAACGGCGACGGACGCCTGGCCGCGCCCCAGCACGCGGGCAATGTCATCCTGCATGTCGACAAAAGCGGAACCGACAAGGCGGACGATCCCGCGCAGCCCCTGCTGAACGGCTGGCACGGCGCCGATGCCCAGAGCTTTTTTTCCACCGGCTTGATGACCGACAATGATCTGCCGTTGATGGCCAAGTTATATGACATGACTGCCGGTACGGCCCTGGGTGGCCTCGGCGGCAATGAACGCTTTGACGAAAAATATCTCGCCTCCAGCCCCGATGCCTTCACAGCGCATGGGGATGCCGGTGGCACCCATATGTGGGTCTGCTACGGGCCCTGGGATCTGGCGCACGGCGAGAGCATCACCATCGTCGAGGCGGAAGGCGTCGCCGGCCTGTCGCGGGAGCAATGCGAGCTGATCGGACGCCGCTGGAAACAGGCCTACAACAATGCGAGTGATACCGGGCCCTTCTCCTTGCCCGGCGGCGCCACGACGACCAGCAAGGACGAGTACAAGGACACCTGGGTCGCGACCGGCAAGGATTCGATCCTGCTCACCTTCAGCCGGGCCAAACGCAATTTTGATTCCGGATTCAATATCCCTCAGCCGCCGCTTCCGCCCTCCTTTGTTGAGGTCAAGTCGGGCGGCGACATGATCAGCATTTCCTGGGGTCCGAGCGGTTCGGAAAGCAGCGGCGGTTTTGGTGGTTACAAGGTCTATCGCGCCATCGGACGGCCGGACACCCTCTATAACGAAATATTCTCGGGCGGTCCCGGATCCTATATCTACAACGACAAGCAAGCCACCCGCGGCCAGGCCTATTACTACTATGTCGTTGCGGTCAACGACGGCTCCAACAATAGCGAAGGGGTGTACAATCCGACCGGTCCGCTGCACAGCAGCAAATTCTATGGATTCGCCAGTCAGCCCGCCTACCTCTCACGTCAGGCTGGCGGCAGGCTGGAGGATATTCGTGTTGTCCCCAACCCTTATGATATCCGCTCGCGGAAACTGCAATATGTGGGCGAAGACGACAAGATCATGTTCCTCAATATCCCCGGTCACTGCACCATCCGGATCTATACCGAACGGGGCGATCTGATCGATACCATCCATCATGAGAACGGCAGCGGCGACGAACGCTGGAATTCGATCACCTCGGCGCGGCAGGTGGTGGTCTCCGGCGTCTACATCGTCCATTTCGAGGTTACCCAGGACTATGTCGACAGCAGCACCAACCAGATCCTTTATAAAAAAGGTGAAAGCGCCTTTCGCAAATTTGTGATCATCCGCTGATCCTTTTCTTGTTCTGACCCGGCTCTTGTCTCAAGGTATTATGGATTACAGGAGAGAAGCATTATGCCAAGACTGTACACATGGATTCTGATTCTGGTACTCGGTCTTTCCTGCGGGCTGTTTGCCGGCACCACCGGCAAATTGACCGGTGTGGTCACCGATGCGGAGACCGGAGGGCCTCTGCCTGGCGTCAATGTCATCATCGAGGGCACCAGCTATGGCGCCGTGACCAACATCGATGGACGCTTCACCATCATTAACCTTTCGCCCGGCACCTATGATCTGCGTTTCTCCATGCTGGGCTATGCCACCTACCAGGTGCGGCAGGTGCGCGTCGAGATCGATCGCACCACCGAAGTCAACCGCGCCCTAAAAAGTGTGGCCATCGAAGGGGAGAATGTCGTGGTTGTGGCGCAGCGCCCGGTGGTAAAGCGCGATGTCTCGAGCAGCCAGACCAATCTCGAGACCGCGACGATCGAGAATATGCCGGTGCAGACCGTGCGTGAAGCCCTCGTCCTCCAGGCGGGCATCCAGAAGGGCAGCGAAGGCCTTCTGGTCCGCGGCGGTGCCGCCAATCAGACCATCATGCTGCTCGACGGCCTCTCGCTGAACGATGAGCGCTCCAATATTCCCTACGCCGCGCTGTCGATGAGCGCGGTGAAAGAGATCCAGATCCAGACAGGCGGGTTCAACGCCGAATATGGCAACGTCCGTTCCGGTCTGGTCAATGTGATCACCAAGGAAGGGGATGCTGCACGCTACAATTTTACCGCCAATCTTAATTACAGTCCCCCGGCCTCCAAGCATTTCGGCCTCTCCCTCTATGATCCCATGTCCTATTTCAACCGCGTCTATCTCGATCCGGCGGTCTGTTACACGGGCACCGATAATGGCGCCTGGGATGAGTACACGCGCAGCCAGTACCCCAACTTTGACGGCTGGCAGTCGGTGGCGGACAAGACCCTGCAGGATGCCAATCCCACTAATGACGTTACAGCCGAGGGGGCGAAAAAGGTATATGAATGGCAGCACCGCCGCCAGGGCGATATCACCAAACCCGACTATGTGGCGGATTTGGGCTTCGGCGGTCCGGTACCCCTGCTGAATCAGTTCGGCCATACGCGCTTCTTCCTCAGCCACTTCCGCGAACAGGAGATGTTCATCTATCCTCTCTCCCGTGACGGCTACAACGAGAACTATACCCAGCTCAAGCTGACCTCCGATCCGGCCAGGAACATGAAGTTGATGTATACCGGCCTCTACGGCGAGGTCTACTCGGTCTCCCCGTACAACTGGACCACCACACCGACCGGGTATGTCCTGCGCGATCAGAGTGAGATCGCCGATCTGCTCAACAGCACCGATGGCCTGGCCGTTCTCTATGTGCCCGCCTACTACAGCCCCACCGCCATTTACCGGCAGGTGCATGGTCTGAAGCTGACGCACATGCTTTCACCCCGCACCTTCTATGAGGTCGCCCTGGAGTATCAATACAACCGCACCAATACCTATCAGATGAGCCTGCGCGACACGGCCAGGACGAACCAGATCCTGCCCGGCTATTTTGTCGATGAAATGCCCTACGGGTACTGGGGCTACGGCACCAACAGCATCAACGGTGACCGGATGGGCGGCTGGATGAACCTGGGGCGCGACAAAAGCGTGAACAGCACCACCACCTTCAAAGCCGACCTGACCAGCCAGATCTCCGCACGGCACCAGCTCAAGACGGGTGTTCAGGCCGTCTATAATGACTATGATATCAAATCCAGTACCGTGAGCCCTTCCATGGATACCTGGAACCGCGCGATGACCTACAACGTCTTCCCCTTCCGCATTGGTGCCTTTGCACAGGACAAGATCGAGTATCAGGGTTTTGTCGCCAACCTTGGCTTACGCATGGATCAGGTCCATCCGAATGGCGATTATCTCGTACTCGATGCCTACGATGTCAATCTTGGGGCCGGATATGGCAAAGAGATCTCGACCCACGTGGCCAAGGCGAAATCGAAATCCCGGACCTACTGGAGTCCGCGCCTGGGCATTTCGCACCCCATCACCGACAACAGCAAGCTCTATTTCAACTATGGCCATTTCCGTCAGGAGGCCTATTCCTCCTACCGGTTCCGGATGCAGCAGGAACGCAGCGGCCTGGTCACCTACCTGGGCGATCCCAATATGGAAATGGAAAAGACCGTCTCCTACGAACTGGGCTATTCGCAGAGTCTTTTCGGGACGATGCTGTTGAATCTCGCCGCCCATTACAAGGACGTGAGCAATCAGGCCGGCTGGGTCTATTATCACAATTTCAAGGGCACGGTCGATTACTACAAGGCCGAGAACAATCGCTACCAGGATATCCGCGGCTTTGAGGCGACCCTGACCAAACAGAGCGGCGAGTGGATCACCGGTTTTGTGAATTATACCTATGAGGTTTCCACCAGCGGCTATTTCGGGCTGGTTTCCAATTATGAAAATCCCAACGAACAGCGGGCCTACCTGCGCGAAAATCTCTATCAGGAGCGGCCGCATCCGCGCCCCTATGCCCGCATGAACCTCGATCTGCACACGCCCAAAGGATTTGGTCCGCAAATCTCCGGCCTGCATCCGTTCGAATCTTTCAACGTCAGCCTGCTCGGGGACTGGCGGGCCGGCAGTTACGTCACCTACAATCCCAACAATATCCCGGGCGTAGTGGACAATGTGCGCTGGAAGAACTGGTATAATCTCGATCTGCGTCTGGCCAAATCGATCCGCATCGCGAAAATGGAGAGCCAGCTCTATCTTGATTTTACCAACGTGCTCGATATCAAGTATCTCAATTCTGCTGGTTTTTCGGACAATTATGATTATGTGGATTATCTCGAATCTCTCAATTTTGACTGGGAGAAGGGGGATGAAAAGGGGAGCGACAAGATCGGTGATCTGCGCCCCGAAGGGACCAAATATGAAGCCCTTGAGCTCAATCCCTATAACGACCCGGCCATCACGGCGCGCAACAAGGTGCGCAAGGAGAACAAGTCCTATATCGATAATCCGAACATCGATTCCCTCTGGTGGCTGAATCCGCGTGATATCACGTTCGGCATCAGGATCAACTTTTAATTGCACGAGGAATTAAAATGAAGAGAACCTATCACCCCCCAATGCCCGGTCTCAAGGGGATCATCCTCACCCTGATGCTCACCGGAATTTGGTTCGCGGCGTTTTCGCAGGTGGTCTCTACGGACCGGCGCTATATTCGTATTGGTGAGCTGCAAAACCATTACACCGCCTACGGTTCCGACCGCGCCTGGAACAACACCTATTATGAGGGCCTGCGCTGGCCGGCCGGGTATTTCTATCAGGACAATTCGGTGATCCGCCGGCAGTGGATCGGCTGCACCAACTTTACCAATGCCCGCGATGAACATTATGACAATTTCGCGATCACCTTTTCCGAAGGCAATGTCGGGACCGCTCTCTTCCCGGTAGAACTCAAGCAGATCGCCAAATTTGCGCTGCCGACGGTCTACGTGGACGGCATTGATATCAGCGCTCCGTATGCCACGGATGTCGATGAGATCGATCCCACGATCATTCCCGACCGTATTGTCATCAACAAGGTCAATACCCTGATCGGCCTTACCATCACCCGGACCATCTATGCCTTCTCCCAGCAGTACCATAACAATTATTTCATCCAGACCTGGACGCTGGAGAACACCGGTAATACCGATTATGACTCCGAGATCGAGCTGACACGCCCCCTCACGGGCGTCCGCTTCAGTTTCGGAGTGCGCTACTCGGTGTGCCGGGACGGTGCCAGCCCGGTGGGATCGGCGCAAACCTACGGCAAGTTCAGCTGGGTTACCAAGCGCGGCGAGAACTATGCGGCGCATGCCGGTGAAAAGATCACCGAAGCCAATCCCATCGTCGACTGGATCCGCTGCGGTTTTGAATACGTCGGGCAGAATCCGGTCAACGCCTTTGATAATATCGGCGGCCCGTACATCTCCAAAAACGGACGGCTGGCCTCCCCCCAGCATGCGGGCGTGGCCATTCTCCACGTCGACAAGTCGGCGGGCGATCATAGCGATGATCCGGCGCAGCCGCTCAAACTGGGGTGGCATGCGGGCGACTCCTATCCCGGTGTCACCAGCTATACCAAAGAGGGTGAACCCTCCATGGCCATCCTCTACAACGTCCTCAGCGGCAATCCCTACATGGGACTGGGCGGAACGACCCGCTTTGATGAAACCTACATGGCCACCCATCCCGATCCCTCCACAGTGCACAACGACGGCGGCGGCACCAATGTCTGGGCCTGTTACGGCCCCTGGGACCTGCAGCCGGGTGAGTCGGTCACCTTTGTTGAGGCCGAAGGCGTCTCCGGCCTCAACCGGCAGATGTGCGAATCGATCGGCGCCCGCTGGAAGAAAGCCTATCTCGATCCGGGTGACAAGGGCCCCTTCACCCTGCCCGATGGCAGCACCACCAACGACAAGGATGTCTACAAGAACAAGTGGGTGTTCACCGGCAAGGATTCGATCCTGATGACCTTCGGCCGCGCCAAGCGCGCCATGGACGCCGAGTACAAGATTCCCCAGCCGCCGCAGCCACCGCCCCTGGTCGATGTCAAATCGGGCGGCGACCGCATCACGGTTTCCTGGTCCGCCAGTCCCTCGGAGAGCGAGTCCGACTTTGCGGGCTACAAGGTCTTTCGCGCGGTCGGGCGCACCGACACGGTCTTTCAGGAGATCTACAGCGGTGGCAAGGATATCCATGCCTTTGCCGATGTCTCGGCCATCCGCGGCATCTCCTATTACTATTATGTCTCCGCCTTCAACGACGGCAGCAAGAACAGCAGCGGCGAGTGCAATCCGCCAGGACCCTTGCTGAGCAGTCGCTACTACACCCAGACCACCGAACCGGCCTACCTGCGCCGGCAGGCAGGCTCAAGCCTGGAAGACGTGGTCGATGCCGATGGCAATGTGATCACCCCGGGCATCCGGATCGTGCCCAATCCCTACAACATCAAATCGCGGGTGCTGCAGTACACCGGCGAGAACGACAAGATCATGTTCCTCAACATCCCCGGACACTGCACCATTCGCATCTTTACCGAGCGCGGCGATCTGATCAACCAGATTTCGCACGAAGACGGCAGCGGGGATGAGAGCTGGAATTCCATCACCAGCTCGCGCCAGGTGGTGGTCAGTGGCATCTACATCGTTCACTTTGAAGTCACGGCGGATCAGTACGATTCGGCCACCAATACCCTGCTCTACAAGAAAGGCGACACCGCCGTTCGCAAGCTGGTCATTATCCGTTAACTGCTGCTGTTAAAATCCGCTGTGATTTTGCAGCCCCAGCCGGGGCGGCCGCAGCGGATTTTTTTGCACAAACCATCATTGAGGTTGGGAATGAAAAAGTATTTTCTCTGTGGGCTGCTCTTTTGTTGCAGTGCACTCTGGGCCGCTGAGACCAGCGAGTTTCGCGCTACCTGGGTCATCACCTGGGAGATCTATGGCGGGCATCAGCCGGTCGAGACAGTCAAGGCGCGCATCCGCAAGATTCTCGATGATCACGAGAAAGCCAACATGAACGCCGTGGTCTGGCAGGTGCGCCAGGCTGGCACGGCCTATTATGCCTCCAGCTTTGAACCGTGGGGCAGCTATCTGGACAGCATGGATCCGGGCTTCGACCCCCTGGCCTATGCCATCGAGCAAGCCCACAACCGCGGCCTGGAGCTGCACGCCTGGTTCAACAGCTTCCAGTGTTCGTCGACCGCACCCGGATCGCCGTCCGGCGACCATCCCGAATGGGTCTGCCGCAACTCCAGCGACCAGCCGATGAACGCCTCGCGCGCCCTCTCACCCGGACTGGCAGCGGTGCGCGCGTATACCGTGGCGGTGGCGATGGATCTGGTGCGCCGCTATGATATCGATGGCCTCCATCTCGACTATGTGCGCTGGAACGAGGAATCCGGTGCAGCGGCGCTGCAAAAGGAGCCCGCCCGCCCCAAGCTGGATGGTCAGATCAGCGAGGCCGAACTCGCCGATCTCCAGGCGAACATGGCTTCGCGCTATCTCTATGACGTCGAGCATCCCTACAGTGCAGGGGTGCCCGCCGGATTCGGCTCCTGGGAAGAGTGGTGGCGCTGGTCGGTTACCGAATTCGTCCACACCCTGCACGATTCCGTTCAGGCCGCCAAGCCTTGGGTGCGGCTTTCGGCGGCCGTCCTCGGCAACTATAACTGGGGCGGCTGGCAGGGCTACGGCACGGTCTATCAGGACGCAGCGCTCTGGTTCAACCGCGGCTATGTCGACCAACTGATGCCGATGCACTATCACTGGACCGTCGGCGCCGATTTCTACAAGATGCTCGCCGGTCCCAGCAACAGTTGGGGCCCCTTCCTGCAGGAGGGTATCGCCGCCGGCCGGCTCTACAGTGTCGGCCCGCCCTCCTATATCCTCAGTGAAAACCGGATCATGGATCATCATGCCGAGATCGTCGACTATTGCCGCATGGTGCCCTGGGTGGATGGCTTTCAGTTCTTCAGCTATGGCACCTGGGAAGACAACGTCTTTTTCAGCGAGGCTGCAGCATCCTTTTTTTCGAACAAGACCAAGATACGTGCTGCGCGCTTTTTGTCCACGGCCACGCCGGAATCGCCCGGCGTCGCGGTCAACCGGCGCGACTCGTTGACCTATGAGGTGACCGTCACCCTGCCAGCGGGCCTGACCACGCCGCAGCGCATCGCCCTCTATCGCATTGAAGAAAATACCCCGCGACCGGACCAAGATCCCCTGCTCCGCATTCTCTGGTGCGGCGGCAGCGCCAGCTATACCGACCATTTTGATGGCTTGCAGGATCACGCCGGCTCCTTCTATTATTATGCCACGACCCTGGACCGGTTCTGGAACGAATCCCTGCCTTCGAATGTGGCGGAAGCCGGCCCGGTCCCCTCTTTCGCACCGCGGCTCTTCGCCTCGACACCCGCCAACAGCGATACGGTGCATGTCGGCGATGACCTGGTCCTCGTCTTCAGCAAGGGGATGGATTCCACGTCGGTGGCGGCCGCCCTGAGCATCACGCCCGCGATCGCGGTGGGCAAGATCTCCTGGAGCGCGGACCACCGCACCCTGACCCTGCAGCCGGCAGCACCTCTGGCGTTCGCAACGACCTATACTTTGACTCTGAGTGATGCCGCCCGCGATCGCAACGGCACGGCGCTCGATGGCGACGCCGACGGCGCCGCGGGCGGATCCTTTCAAATCCGTTTCACGACCGATGCCCGCGATCTCAATGGTCCGGAACTGATCGCCCTCTATCCCGCCGGGACGCAAGAGCCGATGGCGGTTGAAGGGGTGATCAACCTCGTGTTCAATGAACGGATCCTGCCCGCCTCCATCAAGGACTCCACGATCCTCGTATCTATCGGCGGAGTGCCCGTCAAATCAATGTGGGCGCACGTGCCCATGGGCAACCGCTCGGTGCTTTCGATCCAGCCGGCCAAAGCCCTCGAGATCAACACCGATTATCATCTGCTCCTGAAGCCGACCCTCAGCGACACCTTCGGCAATATCATCCCCCAGCCCATCGATCTGGATTTAAAGACCCGGGGTGAGCGGACGCTGAAGGAGGTAACCATCGAAAAATTCTTCGGCGCCAGCAACTGGAAAGATCCCAGCTATAGCGGCTCGACGGTCGGCACCATCGCCGCCAAGACCCTGTTTGAAATGGACCGGACCGTATGGCTGCCCAACTCCCTCGGGACGCAAAAGTATTCTGCCGCCCTGCGCTATCAGTGGGATACTGCAGCGGCCGAGCACCTCTGCCGCGTCTATCTCGATCCGGCCACGACCCCGGCCACCGTCTTCTTTGACACGACCTATACCCTGCAAATCCAGGTTTTTGGAGATGGAAGCGGCTCGCTCTTCCGGCTGGCGATCGATGAGGTGGCCGCCAAAAATACCCTGCCGGAGGTGACCCAGTGGGTCAAGATCGACTGGTATGGCTGGCGGCTGGTGGAATGGAAGCTGAGCGACCCCGGCGTGGTCGGCTCCTGGCTGGCGACCAACGGCACCCTGGACGGCAACAAATTGACGATTGACAGTATCCAGCTCGCCCCGGATGCCGGATCAGCCGCCAGCGGATCGATCTATCTGGACAACCTGGTGGTCGTTCTCAAAACCACCAATCCCACGGCGGTGGAGCAGGCGGAGGTAACCCTCCCGGCCCGATTCGGCCTTGAGCAGAACTATCCCAATCCCTTCAATCCGGTGACGCAGATCAGCTACGAACTGCCCCAGGCCGCTCCGGTCCGCCTGGCTGTCTATGATCTGCTCGGCCGCGAGGTGGCGGTACTGGCAGAGGGGTTGCAGCCGGCCGGCCGGCACCAGATCAGCGTCGATGCCCGGGGCTGGAGCACCGGCACCTATCTCTATCGCCTGACCCAGGGCGGCCGGACGCTGACCCGCAAAATGCTGTTGATGCGCTGATGGCTGTTTGAAGAGGAGTTGATGTTGGCGACGCCGATTGAACAGGGCTGGAGGGGGCCCCGGATCGTACCGGAGCAGATTCGCTCAATCCTGGTCTCACGTCTACGCTTTATGGGGGATATCATTCTCACCACGCCGCTGCTGGCCGCGCTGCGGCAGAATTTTCCGCAGGCGCGGATCGGTTTCCTGTCGGAGACCCCCTACGATCAGCTGCTGGAGCACCATCCGGCGGTGGATGAGCTTTATTCCTTCAGGCGCGGCGATGACCGCGACCAGGTGGCCCTGCTCCGCAGCCTGCGCCGGAAGTCCTGGGATGTAGCGATCGACCTCTTCGGCAATCCCCGCTCCGCGCTGCTACTCTACCTCAGCGGGGCGCGCCGGCGCATCGGCGGTGATTTTCGTGGCCGGCGCCTGCTTTACACCCACCGGATCCTCGACCGCGGAGAGCGTATGACCGCCATCGCCTATCATCTGCGCTCTCTGGCACCCCTCGGCCTCGACGCTGCGCCGCTTCCCACCCATATCGAGATCACGCCGGAGGAACACCGCGCGGCGCGGCAGTGGCTGATGGACAAGGGCTATGATCCGGACCGCCCCCTGATCGGTCTCCATCCCGGTGCAACCTGGCCGGCCAAACGCTGGTTTCCCGAACGCTTCGCTGCCCTTGCGGCCCGCCTGCACGACGAGCAGAAGCAGATCCTCTTCACCATGGGCCCCGGCGAGGAGCAGATCATCACAGCGATCTTCAAGACCTTGCCCTTTCCCCTGGCGCTCCCGGAGGCGCTCCCCCTGCGGCGGCTCGCGGCCGTTCTGGCGCAGCTGACGCTCTATGTCAGCAACGACTGCGGTCCGCTCCATCTTGCTCCGGCTGTCGGCACCAAAACCGTGGGGATATTTGGACCCGGGGAACCCGATATCTGGTTCCCCTACGCTGCAGCTGCCGGCCACCGCCTCGTCTATCCTGCGGTCGATTGCAGCCACTGCCACCGCGATCTCTGTCCGGATATGTTCTGCATGCAGGCCATCGGTGTTAAAGATGTCCTCGACCAGGTGCACTCCGCCCTGGCGGAATGAGTTGCGGCAAGGAGGAGGGGAGCCATGAGCCAGCGCGAAAAAATGACCCTTACCGCCGCGCAACTGCGCCTGCTGCGTCGCCGCAAGCGCACCGTGGTGATGGTGATGATGGTCACCTTCTTTTTCCTCCTGCTCTACAATCTCAGCTCCTATTTTTTCCTCAGGAAGATGGGAGGGGAACTTGAGCATGCGCTGGATCAACGGCTCATGGCTGCGGCCTCTCTGACCGCTGAACTCATCGAACGCAGTGGCAGCAGTTTTTCGGATGCCGCCGATGCCGACGATGTGCGGCTCAGCCTGAACCGCATCCGTCTGGCCCAGGAGCTGGAAGCCGCCTACCTGATCAACCCGGAGGGGCGTGTGCTGCTCGATGCTCGCCGTGAACTCGAGCGGGTGGCCGGGCGCAGCTATCTGGCCGCTGACAGCCTCGAGATCCGTGCGGCACTCGGCGGGGCGGTTCAGGCCTCACGGCTGCATACCGTTGCCGGCAACCATTTCAAAAGCGTCTATGCGCCGGTGAGCGATGTTTATGGGCAAACGGCGGTGCTGGCACTTGAGGCCAATGCCGGATTCCTGCGCACGATGGACCAGTTTTACCAGGCCCTCTATCTCGGGGTGGTGGTCAGCCTGCTCCTTCTGGCGGCGCTGGCTGTCTTCCTCACCCTGGCGATGCTCCAGTTCGTTCGCACCGAGAACCGGCTGTACCAGTCGGAACGGCTGGCGAGCATGGGGCAGATGGCCGCAACCGTCGCCCACGAGATCCGCAATCCGCTGGCCATCATCAAGAGCACTGCCGATGTGCTGCGGGAAAAGCAGACGCAGCCCGAGCGCACGGACGAATTTTTCGGCTATATCGACGAAGAGATCGTCCGCCTCAACCGGATCGTCAGCGATTTTCTCGCTTATGCGCGCGAACCGCGGCTCGAGATGAGCCAGTGCGATCTGGTCCCGCTGCTACTGGGGCTGGCGGCGCGTTTCTCGCGCCAGGGGACGGCGGTGGAGTGGGAGTGCAGCGTGGCGCATCTTTTTCATCGCTGCGATCCCGGGCAGATCGAGCAGGTGGTGCTCAATCTGCTGATCAATGCGCGGCAGGCGCTCGGTGAGGGTACAGAGGCGGCGATCACCCTGCGTCTGGCGGAACAGCGCCGGCTCGGCCGGGCGCTGGTGGTCATCGAAGTGCAAGACCACGGTCCCGGACTGCAGGGCCGCGGCCGGGAGATTTTTGAGCCCTTTTTCACGACCAAGGCCAGTGGCACGGGACTGGGATTGGCGGTTTGCAAACGCATCGTCGAAGCGCATGGCGGCGAGATCGAGGCGGTGGAACCCCCGAGCGGGGGAACGGTCATGCGCATTATCCTGGGCAGCTAGAAGGGCGGGTGCATGATGGAAACCAGAACAGCCAGACTGCTGATCGTCGACGACGAGAAACGGATGTGCGCCGTGCTGCGCGAAGCCCTGGCGACACCGCAGCTGGCGGTGACGACCGCAGAGAGTGGCGAAGCGGCCTGGGCGGCCATCTCCCTCGAGCACTTTGACGTGATCGTCAGCGACATCAAGATGGCCGGCATGAGCGGGCTGGAGCTGCTAAAAAAGGTCAAAGCTGCGGCGCCGGAAACCGAGGTCCTGCTGATGACCGCCTATGCCGATGCGCGGATGGCCGTCGAAGCGATGAAGAGCGGGGCCTTTGATTACATAATCAAGCCGTTCGAGATCGAAGAACTGCGTCTCAAGGTGCGAAATATTCTCGACAAGCATCAGCTGCGGGCCGAAAACCGCGATCTCCGGGTGCAACTCCAGGAGCGCTTTTCACTCGAGAACATGGTGGGACAGAGCGGCGCGATGCAAATGGTCTACGAGCTGGTCGAGAAGGTGGCGCCGACCGATGCCACGGTCATCATCCGCGGCGAGAGCGGCACCGGCAAGGAGCTGGTGGCGCGGGCGATCCATCAACGCAGCCGCCGCAGCGAGGCGCCCTTCATCGCGGTGAACTGCAGTGCTCTCCCCGAAACCCTGCTGGAAAGTGAGCTCTTCGGGCACGAAAAGGGGGCCTTCACGGGTGCGGAACGGCAAAAACCCGGGCGCTTCGAGCTGGCCGGTGCCGGCACCATTTTCCTGGATGAGATCGGCGATCTTTCGCCGGCGACCCAGGTCAAGCTGCTGCGGGTGTTGCAGCAGCGCGAGTTTTCACGGTTGGGCGGGACAGAAACCCTGAAGATGCAGGCGCGCATCCTCACCGCCACCAATCGCGACCTCGAGGAGGCCGTGCGCAGCAACCTCTTTCGCGAGGATCTCTACTATCGGGTCAATGTCTTTCCGATTCATCTGCCGCCGCTGCGGGATCGCAGCGAGGATATCCCCGATCTGGTGAGCCACTTTCTCTCTCTGCAAAAGGCGGATGCTGCGGGTATCGATGCCGCAGCGCTGCAGAGTATGATGGCCTACCGCTGGCCGGGCAATGTCCGCGAGCTGGAAAATATCATCGAGCGGGCACTGATTCTGTCCGGCGGCAAAACGATCAGCCGCGATGATCTGCCGGCGCATATCCGCGGCCAGGAAGAGGGCGGCACCGCCTGCCGGCGCGGCGGCGATGAGCTGCCCACCCTGGACGAGATGGAGCGCCATCTTATTGAGCGGGCGATCGCCCGGGCCGAAGGCAACAAGAGCAAGGCGGCCAGGCTGTTGGGGATCACCCGCCGGCAGCTCTATTCGCGCATGGAGCGCTGGGAAAACCCGGAAGAAAGCGAAAAAAATACCGGGGAAGAATGAACTTTTCATCAGATTTTGCGTTATTAGGGATGCAAATCGCTATAGCAGGCCAAAGTGATGCATTTTGCTGTTGCAATATTCATCTTTTATTGGTTATTTATTAGCGATATGACGCAAGCAGTCAACTCTGATGGAGGTAAAAATGAGCAAGCGTGTGTTCGTGACCACCCTGGTTCTGGTGCTGGCGCTGGTCTTTTCGATGGTCCTGTTCGCTCAAACCGACAAGGCCCAGTACATTGGCGCCGCCAAGTGCAAGATGTGCCATTCCGCGAAAGCCAAAGGCGAGCCCTATGCGATTTGGGCCAAGAGCAAGCATGCCAGCGCCTTCGCCACACTGGCGACGGAAGAAGCCAAGGCGGTTGGCAAAAAGGCCGGTGTCGAAGATCCCCAGAAATCGGCCAAGTGTTTAAAGTGCCATGTGACGGCGTATGATGCCCCCGCCACCGCCAAGGCCGCGACCTACAAGATGGAAGAGGGCGTAACCTGCGAAACCTGTCATGGCGCTGGTTCGCTCTACCAGTCGATGAAAGTCATGAAAGCGCTGGCCGCCAAGACCCAGGATGCCGCTGCAGTCGCCTATAATCCCGGCGACAAGAAGAACTGCGTCAAATGCCATAATCAGGAAAGCCCGACCTACAAGCCATTCAAGGCCGAAGAAGCCTTCAAGCTCATCGCGCATCCCGCGCCCAAAAGCTGATCCGGATCGGCGGGTATAGCTTCGCCCCGAAAGTAGTGCACCAGCTCTCGTTCTCGCGCTGCCATCCCCAGGCGGCGCGAGATTTTTCTTTGTAGTCCCACCAGGAACTGAGAGACGAAACCATGCCTAGACCTGGCCTCAGCATTATCTTCTTCTCGATTCTTCTGGCCGCAGCGGGTGCATTGGCGCAAAGCCCGTGTGCGGTCTGTCATGGTGATTCCACCATGACGCGGCCCAATGCCTCGGGCGGTGAAGATACGCTCTTTGTTGATGAAGCTGTTTTTGCCCGATCGGTGCACGGCCGGCTGGATTGCAAGGATTGCCATCGCGATGCGGTCGGCGACCCCCACGATTCGCCGCTCAAGCGGGTGGAGTGTGCGCGCTGCCATAGCGAAGCCGCGGCCGAGTTCGCCAAGGGTCTCCACAGCCAGGCGCTGGCGGCGGGCGATGCAGACGCTCCGGTCTGCAGCGATTGCCACGGCAAACATGACATCCTCAGCTCCCTGGAGACCGCCTCCCGCACCCATCCGGCCCGCCTCCCGGCCACCTGCGGCGCCTGCCACCGCGACAAAGGGTTGGCCGAGAAGCACGATATTCGCGTTGCCGCGCCGGTGGAGAAATTCAACCGGGGGGTGCATGGCAAAGCCTTGATGGCGGGCAATGACGGGGCGGCGACCTGCAGCAGCTGCCACGAACCCCACCATTTGCGCTCCGCGAGCGATCCGCAGTCGCCGGTGTTTCGCGCCAATATCTCCAAAACCTGCGGCACCTGTCATGGCGATGTCGAGGCTGAATACGAAGGCAGCATCCACGGGATGGATCTGGCGCGGGGTGTCGCCGAGGTGCCCACGTGTACCTTTTGCCACGGCGAGCATGAAATCCTCTCCCCCGATGATGCGGCCTCACCCACCGCTGCGGCCAATGTTTCGGAAAAGATCTGCGCCCCCTGCCATGGACTGCTCCAGTTGAATGAAAAATATGGCATTACGCTCGATCCCGTCACCTCCTATCGTGCCAGCTATCACGGTCTGGCCACCAACCGGGGTTCGCGGGTGGCGGCCAACTGCACCAGTTGCCACGGCGTCCATGCCATTCTGCCCCAGTCCAACCCGGCTTCGACGATCCACATCGCCAACCTCAGCAAGACCTGCGGCTCCTGCCATCCCAATGCCACCCAGGAATTTTCCCAGAGCTATATCCATGCCAAACCCGATTCGTTCGGCGACCGTCTCGCCCGCTATATCGGCAAAGCGTATCTCTGGCTGATCGTCGTGGTGATCGGCGGCATGGTGCTCCACAATCTCATCATCTGGCTTAAATATGCCCGCGCCAAATGGCGGGCGCAAAAATTGCAAAAGACGATCCAGCGCTTCGACCGTTCATGGATCATCCAGCACCTGGCGATCTTTATCTCCTTTACCCTGCTGGTGATCACTGGCTTCGCCCTCAAATACTCCAACACCGCATGGGCACGACTGCTGACCACCCTGGGCCTGAGCGAGGGGTTGCGCGGCCTGATCCACCGCATTTCAGCGGTGGTGATGCTGGCAGCCGGTATCTATCACCTCGGCTATCTTGCCTTTGCGCGCAGCGCCCGCGGAGAACTCAAAGCCCTGTTGCCGGGTATCGATGATGTCCGCCAGTTCATCGCCAATATGAAATATCATCTCGGGATCAGCCGGGAGCGCGCCAACTTTGCACGGTACGGCTATGTCGAAAAGGCGGAGTACTGGGCCCTGGTATGGGGTACCGCGGTCATGGCCCTGACCGGTTTTGTGCTCTGGTTTCCGACCACGGCAACCTTTCTGCTGCCGGCATGGATCGTCAAAGTAGCCGAGGTCATCCACCTCTATGAAGCCTGGCTGGCGTTTCTGGCCATCCTCCTCTATCATATGTTTTTCGCGATTTTCCATCCCGCCGATTATCCGATCAATCTTACCGGCTTTACCGGCAAGATAACCGAAGAAGAGGCGGAGGAGCGCTTCCCGGCGTGGTATGAAGAGGTCAAGGAAAAGGAGCACGCGACCAAGGAGGAGGGCAGTGCAGAATAAGCTGCAGGCGAGGCATAAAAAAAGCCGGATGAATTTCATCCGGCTTTTTTTATGCATGCATGATCTCTTTGCAGCCGTCGCAGCGATGAACGGCCGTCAGTTTTTTTTGCGGCGCGTCAGAGAGAGGCCGCCAAAACCGGAGATCACGGCGATGTAAAAGCCGAAATCATACCACCAGCCGCGATTGAAAGGCTCATAGATGCGCACTTCGTTGTCGAAGAGCCCGATGATCAGGGTCACCGGAGCGATCCAGCCGTGCCAGACACCGGCTAAAAAGCCCGCCGGCCCGGCGGCCGTATACTTGCCTGTGCCCGGAGCGCAGGCCGTGAAGAGCAAGGTCAGCAGCACCAGCAGCAGGATAAAGGGGATGGATTTCATGGGAGCAGCTCCTTCCAGAGGGTGGTTATCGGATCAGAAACAGGCGGTTTGAGAGGAAAAAGTCCTTGCCCAAAAACACGGCAAAATAGAGCCCGGAAGCCGCCTGATGGCCCGCGTTATCCTTGCCATCCCAGGATACCTCATGCTCACCTGAGGCGATGCTGGCGGCAAGCAGAGTGCGCACACGCCGCCCCTGAATATCATAGAGGTCGAGATGGACATCCCCCGCGGCCGGCAGCACAAAACGGAGCACGGTGGAGGCGTTGAAGGGATTGGGATAGGCCGTATAGAGCCGGGCTTCATCCGGCAACGCATCCGACTCCCGCCGGGCCATGCCGCTGCCGCCGCCGAGGAGGGTGAAGCGGATGGCATCGGCGCGCAGCACCGTGCCCGTGCTCTGACCGCCGGCGTGGATCACTTGCACCAGGACCGGAACGTTGGCGGGCAGATCATACTCACCCAGAGGCACCCAGGTGCCGCTGTTGCTGTTCTGATCGAGGTAAAGCGAGTCCAGGGCCTGGCCGTCGCAACGGATACGGTAGAGGGCATGGTCGCTGGCATTGGCCGTCTTGGGGACGATGATCTCCAGTCTGTAGCGTCCGGAGCGGGGCAGAAGGCCCGTGAACTGGGCGAAGGTGCCCTGGCCGTCGCTAAGGTTGACGTAGCGGCTGCTGGGGCCCCAGGCTTGTGCGTTCGAGGTGCGCCACTCCCCATACTCGCGATAGCCCGTGCTGTCCGAATTGTCCACCACGCTAAAGTAAGCGCTCGCCTGTGCGGTGAGCGGGAGGGCAAAGCGCGGGGTGAGGGGATCATCGCTGAGGATGATCAGGGAATCGGCGGCGGTGACCGCCTGGGTGGTATAGAAGCGCACGGTCAGCCTGGTTTCGCTGAAGGGGGGTACTGCGAAGGCGTCTGCCGGGCTGATGGTGAACAAGCCCTGCTGGCAGGAGATCGAGTGGATGTGCAGGGGCTCGCGGCCGGAATTCTGCAGCACGAGGCTCTTCTCCGCCTGGGTGAGGAGGCTGACCTCGCCAAAGTTGAGGAACTGCGGCGAGATCGCCATCATGCGATCGGGGATGAGCGGTGTGATTTTAATCGCATCCACGCAGAGGCTGCGTGGGGCAGTACCGTGCGGCCGGGCGATCAGGTAGAGCGCCGGTGCAGCCGCAGGATCCAGTTCGCAGGTGACTGCGTGCTGCCATTGTTTTGCTTTCCAGGGGCCGGTAATCTCGCGGCGCCATTCCTGCCGTCCCGACTGGCCCAGGATCAGAGTCAGGGTGTCGGCCGGCGCTTCCACGGGCGCGTACTGGAAGAAAAGCTGATAGAGCCCTTTTTCAGCCACCGACAGGGTATAGCGGATAACGGCCGAGTCGCCTGCGGCGACACGGGCCATACGGGCATCGGTACCCCAGGCATAGGCATTGATCGTGGTAAACCGGCCGGCCAGCTCGCGATAGGCCGGGGAGGTGTTGTCGAGAAAGAGATCATCCGGCAGAAAGCGGATGATCTGCAGGCTCTGGTTGCCGACCGTATCGGTCAGAGCGACCCCCGCCTTGGCCAGCTGCCTCCGGTTGACCGGCGACACGGCCTGCCAGGTGTGGACTCCGATGGGGGTGCAGGGCACCATCTGGTAGTGGTTGTAGATATCCTTGATGGCGACGAAGGGCTGCTTCTGGAAGATGGGCTCATCGGTCTGGATGAGGAAGAGCGGTTCCTCGCCGCCCTGGTCTGTAAAAGTCAGTGCCGGGGCCTGATGATCCAGCGTTTTCAACCAGGCCTGATAGGCGCTGACGGCGGTCATGTGATGAAAGCGGACGCTGGGGTAGCGTTTGGCGGCGGCAACCACCATGGCATAGGCGTTGCGGATCTGGTCGGGAAAGTCGGTCTCGGGCAAATGCGACCATAAGCAGGCCAGCTGGTCGGTACCGGCGGCCGCATTGGCGAACATCCGGTCCACCGTCGTCTGGCTGAGACTGTTCATATAGATGCAGCGCACGTTCCAGCCCCGGCCTGTGCCCGGGAGTTGATAGTTTTCCGGCGAGGGGTGAAAGGGTACCCACTCCGAGGAGGCCTGTGACCAGTCGTAGATATTGTCGGTGGGTTCATCATCCTGGAGGCGTTTTTCTGGCCAGGCATCGTCCAGGCTGAAGGGGAGCAGCTCGTTGAGGTAATTCTGCCAGTCATTATCCATGTAGTGCCAGCCGCTGCGGAAGGAGACCGGAAAGACCTCCTCCTCCAGCAGATAGTGACAGAGGGTGAGGTCAAAGTCCGCACGGCATTGACTGAAGTGCTGCGCCTGGTTCCAGTAATAGTGGCCGTCGCCGTTCTCATCGGTCCAGTCCCAGGTATGGTAATGAAGCGTCAATTCATCACCGACGCGGGCGATGGCCTGACCGTGATAGCGTTTCATGAGGTGCAGCGCGTAGGTATTGGCGAGGGGCACATCGCAATTGTCGGCATAGCGGAAGACATTGCCGCCATGCATCCACCAGGTGAGGGGGAGCGGCCGCTTGTCGGAATCGAGCAGGTTGGCGCGGAAAGCCGGATCGATGACCAGGGCCGCGTTGCTGGCGGGACTGGAATAGGTCTCGGGTTTGTAATGGCAGACGAAGGTGTTGACGTCGAGACCCTCCCAGACACTGGTATCGGAGCCGTAAACCAGATACACATCACCCTGGGCAAAGGCGGCAGCGGCGGAGAGGAGAACCAGAAGAATGAGCGTGAGCATGGGGTGTATTCCTGCAGTTATGGGATTGACGCGCATCGGCAGGATCTAGTGCGCCTCCCCTTTGTCGACACGTATCTTGAGCGCGCCGATGCCGGTGGAGACGACCAGGTAGAGCGAATTCTTTTCCTTGTCATAGTTGCGCGAGTAGTAATAGGAGCCCTCCTGGGTGAACCAGTTGGGATAATCGACGTTGGAGAGGAAGAGGAATTTGGAAACCTTGATCTTGACGCCGATCTCCTCCGGGACGATGATGGTGGTCTCGCCGATCTCCAGGTCCACGCGGGCCATGGCATGGCGGATCTTTTCGCCGTTGAAATCGATGGTCATTTCGCCGACGCTGCTGTTGATATCGGCTTCGGAAAAGTCAGCGTTGCCCAGGTTGATGAGCTGGACCTTGCCGACCTTGAAATCGACATCGAAGGTTTTCATTTCGCAGCGGTTGGGCTTGTCGAAGTCGATATGGCTCTCGCCGGCGTAGCTGCGCACCTCGAGGCTTTGGATGTGGAGATCACCCAGCGTCATGGTGAGCTCGCCGGCCTTGATCACCAGGTCGAGGTTGAGATCGGCCTTGGGCGGCAGGCCGATGCGCACCCGGGCATATTTCGATTTCTCGTCGCCGCTCTTTTTGGTCATCTCCCAGTTGTCATGGTCGATAAAGAGCTCCAGTGTCCGGGTGTCGTCATCATAATTAAGGTCGGTCCGGCAGCGTTGCTGGTCATATTCGACCCAGACGTGGCAATCACTCTCTTCGTTACGGAAGATCTCGACCTTGCCACCGTCGCAGCGGAACGAGAGGGTCATTTCCCCGCCGGCCTTGATGGTCTTGTCGAGGGTGACGGTTTCCGCCTGGGCGCTGCCCAGAAAGAGCCAGAGCAGCGGCGCAAGCACGGCCATTTTTTTCATACACTCCTCCTGATAGGACCTTGGGATCGGGCGACGCAGCTGGCCCGGTTCTCTCTTGTACGTGCAATGGGCGGAAAAGTTTTCACTCGGCGGCTTGATAGCGATGCAGCTCGTCGAGCAGGGCCTGCATGTCGGCGGGGATAGCGCTCTCGAAGCGCTGCAATTCCCCGGTGACCGGGTGAACAAAGGCCAGCGTCCGCGCATGGAGCATCTGCCGCGTGTAGCGCTTGAGCAACTGCAGGCCGAGCTGCGTTTTCTCGTGATTGAGGCCGGCGAGCTGGCCGGAACGTCCGCCATAGGTCGCATCCGCGAAGACGGGGTTGCCGAGGCTGGCCATATGTACGCGGATCTGATGCGTGCGCCCGGTCTCGAGATTGAGCTGCAGATAGCTGGTGAGCGGCAGCTCCTCGAGCACCCGGTAATGGGTGACGGCCATCTTGCCCTCCGGGTGGATCATCATGCGCAGGCGGTCCTTGGGATTGCGCAGCAGCGCGGCCTGAACGGTGCCCTGTTTCTGGCGCAGATGCCCCCAGACGATGGCGCGATATTCGCGCTCCATCTTGCGTTCGGCCAGCTGCCTGGCGAGGCCGACATGGGTCAGATCATCCTTGGCCACCACCAGCAGCCCGGAGGTCTCCTTGTCGAGGCGGTGAACCAGTCCCGGGCGGGCCTCGCCGCCAACGCTGGAGAGGCTGCGGCAGTGCGCGAGCAGGGCATTGACCAGGGTGCCACTCAGATTGGCATAGGCGGGATGGACCACCATGCCGGCCTCCTTGTTGACGACCAGGAGGTGTTCATCTTCGTAGACGATGTCCAGTGGGATCGCTTCGGGGGCGACGGATTCGGACTGGACCGGAGGAAAGGAGACCGTGATGACCTCTCCCGGGCGCACGAGGTGTCCCGCCTTGCGGGCTATGCCATCGACGGTCACAGCGCCCTCATCGATCAGGCGTTTGATCCGGGCGCGGGTGACCGCCGGCAGCCGGTTGGCGAGGAAGAGGTCAAGGCGTTCTTTCTCCTGGTCCGGCGAGACCGTGAAGACAAGGAGGCGTTCGGGCTTGTCGGCTGCAGCGGCGGTCATGCGGCCGGCTGGCCCCATTTCGCCGCTGCGGGGTGCATGTGGCAATTCCGGAATCCTTCTGCGCCGGCTACTGGGCCGCGAGTTTTTTCATTGATTCATAGACCTTGTGGAACTCGGCCGAATCGACCTTCTGATCCTTGAGGGCATCCCTGAAATTGAGGATGAGGCCCTGCATTTGCACAAAATCGATCTTGCCCTCCTTGATCCGGCTGTCAACGCGGGCAAAGACCTCCTTGACCTCCTCTTTGTTGACATCGGTGGGGATATTTTCGAGCAGCGAGGATTCGATCAGGGGCACACTTTTTTCCACGGCCATGCGCGCAATTTTATCCTTGTTGACAAAGAGGTAAGCGACGCCGGCGAGCAACAGGATGAGGATGACCAGCAGGATTTTCTTGAGCATACTCCCTCCGTGTAATGATGCAGACATGGACCATTCGGGCGATCCCGCCCTATAGGATACATCAAAATCGTGAACAAAGCAATAAAAAAGCGCACTGCCAGCCATTTTGCCATCCGGGCGGGACTCTGCGAAAGAGCGAAAAACTCCTTGCTTCTATGCTTGTTTTTTCTTAAATTTCCCAATGAAGTCCAAAAAATCGATCAGAAAGGAGGTTGATTTCTGAATGCCGGGAGTTCGCATTCGTGAAAACGAACCCTTCGAAAGAGCTTTAAAGCGTTTTACCAAGGCTTGCGAAAAAGCAGGCTTGATGTCTGATATCAAAAAACATCAGCACTTTGAGAAACCGAGCGAAAGACGCAAACGTAAGCTCAATGCGGCGCGTCGCAAGATGCGCAAGCTGCAGATGATGGAACGCTAAATCAGCAAGTAACCTGCGTTTTTGGCGTGTTGGAACTACCATGACTCTTCTTGACCAGCTCACCGAAGATATGAAGACGGCCATGAAGTCAGGGGAAGCCGTGCGTCTTGGCACGATTCGCCTGCTGCGTGGCCAGATCAAGGACGCTGCGATCGACAAGCGCGCTGACCTGACCGAGGATGAGGAACGGAGTGTCCTTGCCAACGCCGCCAAAAAACGCCGTGAAGCCATTCAAGCCTACCAGGATGCCGGCCGCCTCGATCTTGCCGCCAAGGAAGAAGCCGAGCTGGCCGTTATCCAGGGCTATCTCCCTGCGGCCATGGACGCCGCCGAAGTCGAAGCCATCATCGACCGGGCCATTGCGGAAACGGGCGCCCAGACGATCCGGGACATCGGTAAAGTGATGCCCCTGGTCATGAGCCAGACCAAGGGGAGAGCCGACGGCAAGATGGTCAACGAAATGGTACGCCGGAAATTGAATCTGTAGCGGTCGGATTTCTGCAACTGAATTGAGTGGATAGAGCGTCTCACCCTGGGCGCTTTATTCACTTTTTTTATAGCGGCACAACAGGACCTGAGAATGAGCCCGTTCGATCTCATCATCATCGCTGCCCTGATCTGGTTTGTCTATCAGGGGGCAAAAACCGGCATGGCCAAGGAACTGATCGGCCTGACCGGCTGGCTCATTGCGGCCCTGGTGGCGCTCAAGTACGGAGGCTGGGCCGGCGCCACCGCGGAGAACTTGCTCCCCGCCATCAAGGTGGTTCCCACCAAGGTCAGCGGTTTTATCATTGCACTGCTGGGCACGCACCTCGGCTTCCGTGCATTCGGCTACATGCTGAAAAAAATGGTGGGCGATAAAGGCCAAGGCATGCTCGACAAATTCGGCGGCGGCCTGATCGGTTTTGTTCGCGGCGCCTTCATCATCAGCATCATCGCCCTGGCCATCAACAGCCTCGATCTCGGCGCGCGTCTCGAGGAGTATCAGCAACGTTCCTCACTTTTCCCGCATATGTCCCGTTTCGCCCAGCTTGTCGTTGACAAGGTCATGCCCCCCGCTCGCGGCGCCGGCGATTCCTCACAGGGGGAAGCGTCGCGGCAATGATCTCCACGTTCATCACCCTCGAATTTGACCGGGTGCGCGAAAAGCTGGCCGAATGCGCCAGCTCCGATCTGGGTCATCGCCGCGCCCTCGCCCTCGAACCGCTCGCGCCGGCACTTCTGGCCGAGCGTATGGCGCAGACCACCGAGATGCGCGATCTCCTCGACTACGATCAGGCGCTTCCCATGGAGGGCATTCACGACCTCGCGCCGCACCTCAAAAGCCTGCGCATTGGCGGCAGCTATCTGCCTCCGGAAGAACTCATCCGCGTCCAGCAAACCCTCGCCGCAGCGCGTCGGCTGCTCGCCTATTTTGCCGCACGCCGGGAGAAGACCCCCCACTTGCACCACATCACGGCACAGCTGGTGGCGCGGGAGGCGATTGAAAAGGAGATCCGCCGCTGCGTCGACGAGAACACCCTGCTGATCAAGGATGAGGCATCACCTGAACTGGCGGGATTGCGCAAACAGCTGGCGCGAGCGCAAAACCAGGCCCGCCAGCGCATCGAGGCGATGCTGCGGTCGCTGGCCGGGCAAGGCGTACTCCAGGAGAACATCGTTACGGTCCGCAACGGCCGGCTGGTGCTGATGGTCAAGGAGGAGTACAAGCGCAAGGTTCGCGGCCTGGTCCTGGATCAATCGGCGAGCGGTTCGAGCCTCTTTGTGGAGCCGCTGGAGTCGCTGGAGGATAACAACCGCATCCGCGAGCTGCAGGCCGAGGAGGCCCGCGAAGTGGAGCGGATCCTGCGCCGTCTCGCCGACCTGTTGCGTGAAGCCCTGCCGGTGCTCGAGAGGAATCTCGATCTGCTTGGCCAGATCGACCAGCTCTATGCCCAGGGGGTCTTTTCGCGGCGCCTCAATGCCCATGCTCCGGAGTTGGCGGAGGCGCCGCTCCTGCAAATTGCCGGCGGCCGCCACCCCCTGCTGGTGCTGCGTATGGGCGAGAAGGAAGTCGTGCCCCTGGACATTACCCTTGGGGAAAACCACTGCTCGATCATCATCAGCGGCCCCAATGCCGGCGGCAAGACCGTGGCGCTCAAGACGGTGGGCCTGCTCACCCTGATGGCCCGCAGCGGTTTGCACATCCCGGCCCTGCCGCACTCCCGCATCGGCGTCATCCCGCAGGTTTTTGCCAGCATCGGCGACCAGCAGTCGATCGATAACGATCTCTCCACCTTCTCCTCCCACCTTGCCAGCCTGAAAGCGATCGTCGCCGCCGCCGAGACCGGCAGCCTGGTCCTGATCGACGAGATCGGCGCCGGCACCGATCCCGAAGAGGGTTCCGCCCTCGCCATGGCCATCCTCGAAGAGCTCACCGCACGCCGGGTTCTGACCCTGGCGACCACCCACCAGAGCGCCCTCAAGGCCTTCGCCTACCGGACCCCGGGCGTGGAGAACGGCTCGATGGCCTTCGATGTCGAGACCCTCCGGCCCACCTACCGGTTCCGCTCCGGCATCCCCGGCTCGAGCTATGCCTTTGAAATCGCCGGACGGATGGGACTCACCCCCGCCTTGATCGGCCGGGCGCAGGAGCTGGTCGGAGCGCAAAAGGACCGCCTCGAGGGCTTGATCCTCGAGCTGGAGAGCAAGATCCAGCATTTCAACGAGGCCGGCCGTGCAGCGGACCTGCGGGAAAGCGAATACCGCGGCCTGGCCCAGTTGTATCAGGAACGCAGCGACGCGCTGCACCGTGAGGAAAAGGCCCTCAAACGCAAGGCGGCGGCTGAAGCGGAGGAGATCCTGCGCCAGACCAACACCACCGTCGAACAGACGATCCGCGAGATCCGCGAAAACCAGGCCCGGACCGAAACCATCCGGGCGGCCAAGCAGGCCCTGGAGGCGCAACGGCACCAGGTCGAGGCGGTGCTGGAACAGACCCGGGAGGTCATTGCCACGCCGGCGGAGAGGGTGGAACCGGGCCCGGTGCGCAATGGCGATGCGGTACGCTGGGTGAAGATGAGCAGCGTCGGCGAGGTGGTTTCGGAACCCGACCAGCAGGGACGGGTGCTGGTGCGCGTCGAGGGGATCAAGATCAAGGCTCCCCTCGGGGAACTGCAGAAGGTAAGCCGCCGCGAGCTGCGGCGGCAGGGCGGCACCCACATTGCGCTCGATGAGACCGAGACGGTGCGCCATGAAGTGGATCTGCGCGGCTTGCGCGCCGAGGAGGCGATCGAGCGCGTCGAACGCTACCTCGATGAGGCGGTCATGGCCGGCTTTACCGAGGTGCGGATCATCCATGGCAAGGGGACCGGAGCCCTGCGCGCCTCCATCGGCCGGTTCCTGCGTGACCACCCACGGGTCTCGGCGGCTCGCCTCGGCAACTGGAACGAAGGAAACAGCGGGGTGACCGTGGTGGAGCTGCGGCCCGACTGACGGCGGCCCGCCTCGGCAACTGGAACGAAGCAAACTGCGGCCCGACTGAGCGCCGCGCGCGGTCAGAATAACCGGATCAACACAGGGAGTATATGCAGAGGCTCGAAAAGGAGAGGGCGGAGGCCATCGCCGCGGCACAGGAAGCCGCCGCGCTGCTGTTGCGCCACTTTGGCACCATCGCCAGGGAGGAGATCGATCTCAAGGGGGCGGCCGATTTTGTCACTTTCGTCGACAAAAGCTCGGAACAGCTTATCATCGATCGGCTCAGCCGCGCCTTTCCACACCATACCTACTTCGCGGAGGAGTCCAGCCGGGCAGCGGGCGGCGGCTGGCGCTGGATCATCGATCCCCTCGACGGCACCACCAATTATATTCACGGCATCCCGATTTTTGCAATCTCGATGGCACTGGAGGTGGAGGGAGAGATCCGCTTCGGGCTGGTCCTGGATCCCGTGCATGGGGAGCTTTTCATTGCGGAAAAGGGCTGCGGGGCTGAATGCAACGGCAAGGCGATCCGGGTTTCGTCGACAGCTGATCCTGGCCGGAGCCTGCTGGCCACGGGATTCCCTTTCAAACAGAAGCATCACCTGGGCCGTTATCTGGAAGCCTTTCATGAGCTTTTTCTTCAGGTGAGCGGGGTGCGGCGCCTCGGTTCCGCCGCCCTCGATCTCTGCTATGTCGCCTGCGGCCGCTTCGAAGGCTATTGGGAGCTGGGCTTGTCACCCTGGGATGCCGCGGCCGCTTCCCTGATCCTGACCGAGGCGGGCGGTCGATTCAGCGATTTCAGCGGTGGCGGCCAGGGCGTATGGGCCGGTAATGTGGTCGCCTCCAATGGCTTGCTGCATGAGATGATGCTGCGGACGACGCGCTGCCACCTGGCACCGCTTTTTGCCGGGGCTTGAGCCATGCGGCGGAGGGTCTCTATCTCGTTGATCCTGCTCGCGCTGGCGGGGATGATCCGGTACGGCTACGAAGAGAATCCGGCGGTCACCTTGCAGGAATGTCTCGCCGATCCGGCACGCTTTGACGGCCAGCGCATTATCATCGCCACTGAGGTCACGGTGGTGCGGACCTGGCCGGACAGTCTCTGGATCCGGCAGATGGGAAAGCGCTGCACCGTGGTCGGCGCGCCCGGCGCCGCGCAGCCCGGGGAGTATCTCAGCCTGATCGCACGCTTTCATGCGCCGGGATGGCTGGAACTGGAAGCGCTCCACGCCGCCAAGGGCCGCCGCGCCAAGATCCTCTGGTCGATCCTGCCGCCGCTGCTGCTGGCCGCCGGCTGGGTCGCGGCCTACCGCTTTGATTTCCGCAAGGGCTGGTGGGAGGAGCGGGGAAAATGCCGGATCTCGTGACCCATACCTTCGCCGCCTGGCTGCTGGCGCGGCCCGGACGTTGGCGCCAGGTACGGCTGCCCTTTTTCCTCGGCGCCATCCTGCCCGATATCATCTCCCGTCCCATTTACATCCTCAATCCGCGCTGGCAAGGGTACACCGTCGCCTTGCATACCCCGCTCTTCGCCCTGTTGTGCGGCCTGCTGCTGGCCGAAGGGATGGCTCCCGCGCTGCGGCGCGGTGCCCGCCTGGCGCTCAGCGCTGGCATCCTGCTGCATTTTGCCCTTGACCTCATGCAATGCCACCTCGGCGCCGGTTATTACTGGTTCTTCCCCTTCTCCTGGAAAAGTTTTGAACTGGGCTGGATCTGGCCCGAAGCCACGGTCTGCTGGATCCCGCTCTGGCTCGGCACGATGGCGGTGGTCGAGGCGGTGCTGTGGTGGCGTCGTACGCGGCGTCTCTCCGCCTCCTGAAGCCGCGGCTGCCGCTGTGCCCACCTTGCCCTTCGTTTCACTCCGCTCCAGGTCGGACCTTGCCCTTCCCCAAAGACACCGGCGCCCTCCTCACCCTTCGGCTCACTCGGCCTGGCGCGGATTTCCCGCATGCGCCTGCAGCCACTCCGCCGCCTTTTTCTTTTTATCCGCCGCCCGCCGGGCGACTTCGTCCCCCACCGGGCACGCCAGCAGCTGGCGGTAGCAGGCGGCCGCCTGCGCCACATTCCCGAGCCGGTCATGGCATTGGGCGATCTTCCAGAGGATGACGAGTTCGTTGTAGCCGTTGTTAGGCGTGGCGGCGCGGGTGCTGCCCAACAGTGCCATATAGCTGTCGCGTGCGGCGCTCCAATCGGCCTTGAGAAAGCGGGCTTCGGCCAGGGGCCAGAGGAAAAAGCGGCTGCCGGGGTAGTGTTCCAGACCGAGCTCGGCCCAGGCGATCGCCCGGTCGTACTCTTTCTCACGGATATAGATCCAGGTGAGATTGGACCAGGCCGAGGCGGGAGAGAGGCGGGTGCACGCGCCGGCGCGGACGATATTGGCGATGCCCTCCCTGCGGCGATCGGGAAAGAACGGCAGCCAGGAGAAATGGACCGTGACACGGCTGCGCCAGTACTGCCAGGTGCCGATGCCGAGTCGGGCATCACAGAAGGAAGAGTCCTGGGCGAGCAGAGGTTCGAGATAGTCGAGGGCCGACTGGATGGCGCGGTAGGCGGGCCAGTATTTCCCGTCGCGGCTGAGCTGGGCGCTCTTGTAGGCGTAGGCGGCGCCCGCGTAAAACTGCGCTTCGGGGTCGGTGGGAGCGGCGCGGAGCTGGTGTTTGGCCAAACGGATGGCCGACTCGATGCAGCGGTCAAAGTTGTCTCGCCATTCGCCCGATTCAAAATCGAGCATCATCGACTGGTAGATGGCGGCGCGGAAGAAAGGTCCTTCCGGCCGCTCGGGGAATTCGCGGGTGATGCGGTCGAACAGCTCAAGGGCGCGTTCATAGTCGTGGGTCACGCCCCATTCCACACCCTGGCGCAGCAGCGCAGTGTCGGGCTGGGACGCGCGCAGCGCGAATGCAGCCAGGAGAATGAGGGCGATGGCGGCCAGCTGCGTGCAGCGAGAAAGAGAGAGAGGCATAGGGCTCCGGGCAAAAAAAAAGCCTGTCGGTCGGACAGGCTTGATGAAAAACGACTGGAACTAATCCATAATGTACTGGAAGGGATCCACGGGTTTGCCGTCCACGATCACCTCGTAATGGAGATGAGGACCTGTGGAACGCCCGGTATCGCCGACGCGGCCGATCACCGTGTAGCGGTTGATGGTCTGGCCGGGTTTGACCGCGATGGATTCGAGATGTGCATAGCGGGTCAGGCGGCCAAAGCCATGATTGATCAGCACATACTTGCCGTAATCATAGTTGGGCCGGTAGTTGGTGACCACCTCAACCACTTTGCCATCTGCAGCCGCATACACTTCGGTGCCGCGGGGGGCGGAAAAATCGACACCTTCGTGATGCTTGAAGCGATCAATGAACGGATCAAGACGATACCCGAATTTATCTGTAACTCTTCCTCCGCCCAATGGCCTGATGGAGGGGGTTTGTTTCAGGCGCCGCAGGTTACTATAGTACTCATTCATGATCTCCTGGCGGCTCTCCACGGCCAATTCCGCACGCTGCGACAGGTTATCCAACAGGTTTTTCATCTGAAAGGCCTGCTGGTTCACGTTGCCGGAGCCGTAGGTCAGGTCGATTGCTGCGGCATTGACATTGCCGCCCACGCCCATCTTTTTGATGTCGCTGTTGATGGTGGGCATGTCAACGAACACCCGCAAATCGTCATCCTGTTTTTCTACGGATTGCAGTTTGGCTTCTATAGTCCGGACCTGTGAGGTCATGTCCGTAAGCAAGGCCTGCAACCGGCTATTGCTGCGGCTGAGGTTGGCCACCTGATAATCGCTGAAGAGAATATTAATCAGAGTGGAGCTGACCACAACCACCAGCACAATCGCGGCGATACCTAACCCAATAAATCCGACGATCTTTTTCCAGCTTAAACTTATTTCTTTTAGTTCCGTTCCCCCCAAAGAGAAATAGAGTAGCTTCACTTGTTTGTTGCGCATTTCTATTTCCTTTGAGTTAAATTAATAATTCTCCTGTCCTTAGACGCTAGTTGCCATTTCTGTTACGCTGAGGTGGGAATAGATGCGGAGGGTAATGTGGTAATTTACTAAGCAAAAAGAAGATTGTCAAGGAAAAAGTGCTGACAAAAATGTAAGCCCATGGAATATATAGAGATGATCAACCCAGGTATTTGCGGAGGAGGTTGCTGCGGGAGTTGTGGCGCAGGCGGCGCAAGGCCTTTTCCTTGATCTGGCGGACACGTTCGCGGGTGAGGGCGAAGCGTTGGCCGATCTCTTCGAGGGTGAGGGGGTGTTCCATGCCGAGGCCGAAGTAGAGGCGGATGACCTCGGCTTCGCGGAGTTCGAGCGAGGCGAGGGCGCGTTCGATCTCGATGCGCAGGGATTCGGCCTGCAGCTGTGAATCGGGCGCCGGCATCTCATAGTCCTCGATGACGTCCATCAGCTTGTTCTCTTCCTCTTCGTCGATCGGCGCGTCGAGGGAGAGCTGCTTGCTGGTGTTGCTCATCAGGTCGGAGATATCCGCCGGGCTCATGTCCATCTCTTCGGCGAGTTCTTCCTTGGTCGGCTCGCGTTCGTATTCCTGCTCGAGCGACGAGAAGAGCTTTTCGATCTTGTTGAGGGCCCCGATGCGGTTGAGGGGGATGCGGACGATGCGGGATTGTTCGGCCAGAGCCTGGAGGATGGACTGGCGGATCCACCAGACGGCATAGGAGATGAACTTGAAGCCGCGGCTCTCGTCGAAGCGGGTGGCCGCCTTGAGCAGGCCGAGGTTGCCTTCGTTGATGAGGTCGCCGAGCGAGAGCCCCTGGTTTTGGTACTGTTTGGCGACGCTGACGACAAAACGGAGATTGGACTTGGTAAGCATCTCCAGCGCTTCCTGATCGCCGGAGCGGATGCGGGCGGCGAGATCGATCTCCTCACTGGCGGTGAGCAGCGGAATCTCGTTGATTTCGCGCAAATAACGGTCGAGGGAATCCTCGACGTTTGCGATCTGGAATAACATCCCTGTCCCTGCCAATCTTCACTCCCCTGGTTTCAGATCTTGGCGTCCGCGGGCTTGCTCGCGCTAATATAAGGAAAGCAACACTCTTTGTCAATAACTGATTTCATGAGGTTCCTCACGCCGGCGCCGGATGCGGAAATACGGCCGCTGCAGAAAAGAATTGACTTTGACGGAAAATGTTATATATTTACTATTAGTCGATTCCGTGTTTTCATTTCAGGAAAGGGGTATGTTGAAGCCTTCCGTATATGCCGTCTTGATCGTTCTGGTCGTGCTGAATTCGCTTCTGTTCGGCGGCGCCATTATTTCCACCTTTCAGGGGGAAGCCGGGTACAATCAGGTTGAAATCAAGTGGATCGTTGCCGCTGAGAACAACCTGCGCAGTTATCAACTTCTGCGTTCTCTGGATAACCGCGATTACGAAGCCATCGCCACCATTGAGGCTAAAAAGCTCGAGAGCGGCGAAAAGACCTATACCTATCTCGATAAAAGCGTTTTCAAGGAAAGCAATCACGAATTCTATTACAAGCTGCGCCTGGTCAATGAGGATGGCTCGGTCATCGAGTATGACAAAATCCTGCATCTGACGCCGCAGATCTCCTCTGCGCGGCAGACCTGGGGCAGCATCAAGGCGATGTTCCGCTGAAAAGCCTCTTTTTTTGAGCCCGGGTTCCGGGCTTTTTTTTTGCCCCTGGTTCCCGCGCCCTTACCCACCGATCCGCTGGCGTTTGCCGAGATACTGCAGCAGCGCCCCCTCGAAGGATGTTCCAGTATCCATCAGCACATAATCGATGCGGTTTTCGCGGCATTGCCGCCGCAGCGACTCGATGTGGCCGGCGATCAGACGGCGATAATCGCTGCGGATATGCCAGGGCTGCGTCGCCATGCGCTCGCCGCTTTCGAGGTCGATAAAGAGCCCGTCCTGCCGGAAATCAAAGGACCGTTCCAGGGGGTCCAGGAGGTGAAAAACGATCACCTCGTGGTGATTATGGCGGAAGTGCTTGAGTCCGGAGATGATGTTCTGGGGATCGTCGAGAAGATCGGAGAAGAGCATCACCAGTCCACGGCGATGGATGCGTTCGGCCATCTGGTGCAGCGTCTGGGCGACATCGGTGGTGGCTGCGGGGAGGGTATTTTGCATCTCCTGCAGCAGCAGGGTCAGGTAGCTGGATATTGAGCGTGGCGGCAGGTAGCGGCGGATCTTGTCATCAAAGGTGACCAGGCCGACGGCGTCCCGCTGGCCGATCATCAGATAGGCCAGGGCGGCCGCCAGATAGGTCGCATAGCGGAGCTTGGTGACCGTTCCCGAGCTGTATCCCATGGAGGCGGAGGCGTCGAGGAGGAGATAGGTTTTGAGGTTGGTCTCCTCCTCGAATTCCTTGAGGTAATAGCGATGGGTCTTGGCGTAGACCTTCCAGTCGATGTGGCGGATGTCGTCGCCGGGCATGTAGGGGCGGTGTTCGGCGAATTCGACGCTGAAGCCGTGGTAGGGGCTGCGGTGCAGTCCGGTGATAAAGCCTTCCACGACCAGGCGGGCGACAAGGTCGAGATTGGCCAGCTTGGAGACGGTGCCGGGCTGGAGAAACTGCCGGTAGTCCGGCGCAGCGGCGGCCATGGTCTAGCTCTCCTGGTCCGAGATGAGCCGGTCGATGATCTGGGCCGTGGTGACGCCCTCGGCCTCGGCGTTAAAGCTGGTGACGAGGCGATGGCGCAGCACCGGTTTGGCCAGGGCGCGGACATCGGCGATATCGGGGGTGGGTCGGCCGTCGAGGATGGCCCGGGTTTTGGCGCCGAGGATGAGATATTGCGAGGCGCGCGGGCCGGCGCCCCAGGTGATCCACTCGCGGATGAAGCCGGGGGCGCTGGCATGACCGGGACGGGTGCGGCGCGCCAGCTGTACGGCATAGTGGATCACATTGTCGGCAACAGGCACACGGCGCACCAATTCCTGCAGTGCGATGATATCCTCCGCCTTGAGGATCACCTTGAGGTCGGCATGATAGGCGCTGGTGGTGGCGCGCACAATCTGCTCTTCCTCGGCCTCCTCCGGATAATCGACCCACAGATTGAACATGAAACGATCGAGCTGGGCCTCGGGCAGAGGATAGGTGCCCTCCTGTTCGATCGGATTCTGGGTGGCGAGGACGAAAAAAGGTTCGTCGAGCTTGTAGGTGACGCCGGCGGCGGAGACTTCATGTTCCTGCATGGCCTGGAGCAGCGCGGACTGGGTTTTGGGCGGCGTCCGGTTGATCTCGTCGGCGAGGATGATGTTGGCGAAGATCGGGCCCTTGGCATATTTGAAGGTCTTGCGGCCGCTGCCGGGTTCCTCCTCGATCACCTCGGTGCCGGTGATATCGGAGGGCATCAGATCCGGAGTGAATTGGATGCGTTTGAACTGCAGGTCCAGAACACGCGCCAACGTGCTGATCAGCAGGGTCTTGGCGAGGCCGGGGACCCCCACCAGCAGGGCGTGGCCCCGGGCGAGGAGCGAGATGAGCAATTCGTCGATGACCTGATGCTGACCGATGATGACCTTGCCGATTTCGTCCCTGATCGCCTGGTGAGCCGCTTTCAGTTGAGCCACTGCATCCAGATCGCGGTCGCCGCGAGATTCCATGCCGCCTCCTGATCCTAGAGTAAGGTAACGGGTACAAAGGTGAACAGTCACAGCAAATGTTCACTGCCGCGATGTTCTTTTATAACCGGCAAATACCGGCGGTTGTTCCGCCTTGCGGAAAAGATTGGAAAATTGATCCGGATCGCGTAATTTAAGGGAAGAAATGGGGGGCCATGATCCTGTTCAAGGGCAAAGTACTTACATGAAAACCCATCTTGTCGGCATGAACCGCACCGATCTGGAGCTCTACGCTGAGGCGCTCGGGGAAAAGAAATTCCGCGGCCGGCAGCTCTTCAGCTGGATTTACACCAAACAGGCCGGCGGCTTTGACCGCATGAGCGATATCGCCAAGCCGCTGCGGCAGCGGCTGGAGGAGGAGGCGGTACTGGGCTGGATGGACCTGGCGCAAAAACAGGTCTCGGCGGCGAGCGGATCGGTCAAGTATCTCTTTCGGCTGGAAGACAAGGCCCTGGTCGAAGCGGTCTATATCCCCGAGGCGGGGCGGCGCACCCTGTGTATCTCGAGCCAGGTGGGCTGTGCCCTGGGGTGCACCTTTTGCGCCACCGGCGCCCTGGGTTTCCAGCGTAGCCTGACCGCCGGCGAGATCGTCGATCAGGTGCTGCAGGCCGCGCGGGATAGCGGTGCACTGCCGACCAACATCGTCTTTATGGGGATGGGCGAACCCCTGGTTAACTACGAGGCGGTCATGGCCGCTGCGGCCGTGATCAACGCCGCCGATGGCATCGCCATTGGCCACCGCCATATCGTCATCTCGACCGTGGGAATCACCCCCGCCATCCTGCGCTATGCCGATGAGGGCCAGCCCTACCGGCTGGCCATTTCGCTGCATTCGGCCATCGACGAAAAACGGCGGCAGATCGTCCCCATCGCCGCGCGCTATCCCCTGCCCGAGCTGATCAACGCGGTCAAGTATTATGCCCGCAAGGCTCGCCGCCGCCCCACCTTCGAATATGTCCTCCTGGCCGGCTTTAACGACGGCGAGGAGGACGCGGCCGCCTTGCGGCAGCTCGCGACCGAGCTGCCCTGCAAGGTCAATCTCATTCCCTTCAATCCGGCGATCCCGGGATTCAACCGGCCTGATGACGCCCGGGTGGCGCGTTTCGCGGCCTGGCTGGCGCCGCTGCATGCACCGGTCTCGGTGCGCTGGAGCAAGGGCACCGATATTGACGCCGCCTGCGGGCAGCTGGCCGGTCAGGCGCAGAATAACGGACTTTTATGGGAGGAACATCATGAGAAGAATGTCTAGGTATCTCTATGGGCTGCTGACGGGAGCCGGGATCCTGCTGGCTTTCGGCCTGCCGGCTCCGGCCGCATGGCAGCAGCCGGTCCCGGCGAGTGCGGTGACCGGATCCTGGCAGGGCACACTCAAGGTGATGGGAACGGAGCTGCGTCTGGTTTTCAGGATTTCTCAAGCAGCGGATGGCGCGCTCACCGCCCTGCTTGACAGCCCCGACCAGGGGGCGAGGGACATCCCGACCTCGAAGGTGATCTGGGATGGCGATTCACTCCAAATCGAAGCGGCATTGATCCGCGGACTTTTCGCGGGTGTCTATCGTTCCGACAGTCTGCTCATCAGCGGCCACTGGAAACAGGGCGGCATGAGTTTCCCCTTGATCCTCAAGCGCGGTGAGGTCACCCTGCGCCGCCCGCAGGAGCCGGTCCCACCCCTGCCCTATTCGAGCGAGGAGGTGACGGTCCACAACGCGGCGGCCGGCATCGATCTGGCCGGGACCCTCACCCGTCCCGCCCAGGGCGGGCCTTTTCCGGCGGTCGTGCTGATCACCGGCTCCGGGCCGCAGGACCGTGACGAGTCCCTCATGGGACACCGCCCCTTCCTCGTCCTCGCCGATTATTTGACCCGTCGCGGCATCGCCGTTCTGCGCATGGACGACCGCGGCATCGGCAAGTCCAAGGGCAACTTTGCCACGGCGACCACCCTCGATTTCGCCCAGGATGCCCTGTCCGGGGTAGCCTATCTCAAGTCCCTATCCATCATCCGCCCTGGCCGGATCGGCCTGATCGGCCACAGCGAGGGCGGCATCATCGCGCCCATGGCGGCGACCCGCTCGAAGGATGTCGCCTTTATCATCCTCATGGCTGGCACGGGAATGACCGGGGAGGAGATCCTCTATCGCCAGGCCGAACTGATCTCGCGGGCCGGCGGTGCGAGCGCGGCGGAGATAGCCAAAGAACGCGCGGTCCAGCATGATCTTTTCACCGTCGTCAAGTCTGAAAAAGTGGACTCGCTCGCGGCTGCGCGTCTGCGGCCGATCCTCCTTGAAGCGGTCGCCACTCTGGGCGATGCCGAGAAGCAGGCGATGGGGCCGGCCGATGCCTATGTCCAGGGACAGATCCGCCAGATCACCTCGCCCTGGTTCCGCTTTTTCCTCACCTACGATCCGCTTCCGGTTCTGAGAAAAGTGAAATGCCCGGTGCTCGCACTTGGCGGTGCTCTGGATCTGCAGGTGCCGCCGCTCGAGAACCTTCAAGCCATCGAACGGGCCCTGCAGGAGGGCGGCAACCATCAGTACACCGTCCAGCTCTTTCCCGGCCTGAATCACCTCTTCCAGAACGCGGTCACGGGCGCTCCGACGGAGTACGGCAAGATCGAGGAGACCCTTGCCCCGGCGGCCTTGTCTTGTATGGGCGACTGGATTTTGGCAAGGACGGCAAAAATCCGTTGACATTCTGGCCGATTTTTGCTAGAATAGTGGACGATAAAACAGGCACACCGGGCCGGCGCACACCCGTCCCGGGATGTCTCTCAACGGACTGCCTGACCACTGCATCGACGACTTGGAGCAGGACATGACTACCAGTATCGGAATCCGGCGCGAGGACAAGAATGTATGGGAACGCCGTTCAGCCATCATTCCGGAACACATCACCCAACTGGGGCAGCTGCTGCCTCTGCAAGTGCTCTGCCAACCCTTTGCGACTCGCGCTTATTCCGACCACGAATATGAACGCGTCGGCGCCCGCCTCCAGGAAGATCTCTCCCCCTGCGCGGTCATTTTCGGCATCAAGGAGGTTCCCGTCGATCTCTTGCTGCCCCAGAAATGCTACCTCTTTTTCTCGCATACCATCAAGGGACAGCCCTATAACATGCCCATGCTGCAGCGGCTCCTCGATCTGCGCTGCACCCTGATCGATTACGAGCTGATCAGGGATGCTCAGGGCCGCCGCCTGGTCTTTTTCGGCCGTTTCGCCGGTATGGCCGGGATGGTCGATACCCTGCACACCCTGGGCTTGCGTCTGCACCATTTGGGATACCCGACGCCGCTGACGGAGATCCGCATGGCCTACGAATACCGCGATATGACCGAAGCCAAGGCCGAGGTCAAACGCGTCGGCGACAAGATCGCGGCTTCCGGCTTGCCCCGGGCCATCCGTCCCCTGGTCATCGGCTTCTCCGGCTATGGCCATGTTTCCAAGGGGGCCCAGGAGGTTTTTGATCTGCTGCCGCATCAGGAGGTCGATGCACAGGAGATCGCCGCGCTGACCCCGGACCACGATGGCCTTTTCCACAAGGTGGTCTTTGCTGAACGCGATATGGTGCGGCCGGTCGACCCCGGCCGGACCTTCGAGCTCAACGACTATTTTGAGCGGCCGGAAGGGTACCGCTCGCAGTTCGAGGAGCATCTGCCCTATCTGAGCGCTCTGGTCAATGGCATCTACTGGGACACCCGTTACCCCCGGCTGCTGACCAAGGAATATCTGAAATCGCGCTGGTCGCAGGGCGAGCCGCTCAAGCTGCAGGTCGTCGGCGATATCAGCTGCGATATTCACGGCTCGATCGAGTGCACGGAAAAGGCCACCGTTTCCGACCAGCCGATGTTCGTCTATGATCCCCGCTCCGATTCGATTCACGACGGATATGAAGGGGAGGGTTTGGTGATCATGGCGGTGGACAATCTCCCGGCAGAGGTGCCCCGGGATGCCTCCCGGGCCTTCAGTGAATCGCTGCAGCCCTTCCTGCCGGCGATTTGCAGCGCGGATTACAGCCAGCCGTTTGCCGCCCTGAACTTGCCACCGGAAATCAGGAATGCCATCATCTGTCATCGCGGCGCCCTGACGCCTGCGTACCGTTATTTGGGGGAACATCTAAACAAAGAGTAAGGAGATTGGGTATGAAAAAAGTACTGGTTCTGGGTGCTGGTCTGGTTTCGCGTCCCCTGGTCCGCTATCTTCTCGATCAACCTGAAACACAGGTCATCATCGCCAGCCGCACCGTCAGCAAGGCCGAGGCCCTGATCGAGGGCCATCCCGCCGGCAAGGCTGTGGCTGCGACGGTGCAGGAGAAGGAGAAACTCGAGACCCTGGTGGCGGAAGCCGATGTGGCGATCAGCCTGCTGCCCTGGATCTACCACGTGCAGGTGGCCGAGTTGTGTCTGAAACACAAGACGCATCTGGTGACCACCAGCTATGTGAGTCCGGCCATGCGGGCCCTCGACCAGCAAGCCAGGGACCAGGGTTTGCTCTTCCTCAATGAGATCGGTCTGGATCCCGGCATCGACCACATGTCCGCAATGAAGATGATCCATGAAGTGGCCCACAAGGGCGGGCAGGTGACCTCTTTTGAATCGGTTTGCGGCGGCTTGCCGGCACCCGAGGCCGATGACAATCCCTGGGGCTACAAATTCTCGTGGAGTCCGCGCGGCGTGCTCCTGGCTGGCCGCAACTCCGCCCATTTCCTCCGCGATGGCAAGGACATGGTGATCGAGAACCGCGACCTCTTCCGCACGGTAATGATCAAGAGCGTCAAAGGCATTGGCTGGCTCGAGGTCTATCCCAATCGCGATTCGATGCTCTACCAGCAGCTCTATGGCCTCAAGGAGGCTAAAACCATCTTCCGCGGCACCTTCCGCAATCCCGGCTGGTGCGAGACCCTCGAAAAAGTGGTGCTGCTCGGTTTTCTCAACGACACCGAGCGGCCGGAGATCCTCAGCTGGAGCTGGGCGCAGCTGACCGCCTCCCTGATCGGCGCCAAGCCGGAGAACGTCAAGGCGGCCATGGCCCGGCACCTCGACCTGCCTGAGGTCCATAATGTGATCAAGCGCTTCGAGTGGCTCGGCCTCTTCAGCAATGAGCCGGTGGTGAGCACGCCGCCGACCCTTATTGATGCCCTGACCGCCCTGATGGAGAAAAAGATGGCCTATCGGCCGGGCGAGCGCGACCTGGTTGTGCTGCAGCACGAGTTTGTCGCGGAGTACCCGGGCGGAAAGAAAGAGGCGATCACCAGCCTGCTGGTCGATTACGGCATTCCCCACGGCGATACCTCCATGGCGCGCACGGTCAGCCTCCCCGCCGCGGTCGCCGTCAAGCTGATGAACCAGGGCAAGATCCCCCTCACCGGCGTGCACATTCCCATCCTGCCGGAGATCTATGAACCCGTGCTCGACGAACTGGAAAAAATGAACATCAAATTCGTCGACACCTACAAGCCGCTGGCCTGACCCGCAGCGATCGGCACCGAGAGCCCGGAGAAGCGCCGGGCTCTTTTTTTCTCGCTCCGCTGTGCCGGCGGGAAGAGAGGCTTTCCCCCAGGAGGGAGCAATGAAACCGTTGACAGGAACCATGATTCTCCTGCTGATGCTGACTCTGGCATGTGAGCGCAGCGGCGCAACCCGGGAGCGCTTTTTCCTTGCCGCCGTCCGGAACCGGCCCGGGCTGGAAATCCAGGATCTCTACAAACTGCTCTACCAGGGCCGCTTCGGCATCGGTCATCTCATCCCGTCACGTGAGGCGGCCCGCCGTTATCTTCTGGATGAGATCGCCACCCTGCCGCAGGGGGAGGATGAGCCGCTGCTGGAACCCTGC
>Ga0116171_10000348_pt1 | contig 49583 bp, 81 predicted proteins | sample AD_JPNHW2_MetaG_FD_89798 | JGI IMG/M metagenome (GOLD analysis project Ga0116171, IMG submission 89798) | Active sludge microbial communities of municipal wastewater-treating anaerobic digesters from Japan - AD_JPNHW2_MetaG | ecosystem: Engineered > Bioreactor > Anaerobic > Digestate | place... | reverse complement strand
CCGACAACGCATTCACGCGCCGGTAAAATCGTATAGTACTTCGTCACGTAATCGTTGTTCTTGTCATAGAACGAACAATTCAGGGTAATCGGACCCTGCGAAGTGTTTGCAACGTAAAGTGTATCTTTCATGGTCTTGCCTTTCTTTGTTTGGAAGTACCCCCAGCCCGTATGTTCCTGCACCGGACTGGGGGACTTGTCGCAACCCAAGGTTAGATGCCGTCGAAGTACTGCATCGAACCCTTGTGAATCACCGCATACGAACCGAATTTCTGCTCGGCGTAGAACGACGCGCCAAGTGCTTCAGGCACCGGAGCGCCCAACTTGAACGGCATCGGGAAGGGAAGGTACTGATACTCTGCACTCTTCTCCATAACGACCATGCGGTTAGTCCCGTTCGCACCGGCACCGGCCAGATAACGAATGGGCTTAATCGTAAGCTCATTACCAGTCCACGCCGTGTAAGCGTTGTTCTTCTTGATCCACTCAAGGATGGAAGTCGCAACCGCAACACCGCCGACCACCAACGGAACCTGAAGGGCGAAGAACTGCGCGGGCGGGAGGTAAATCGTACCCGGATTAAAGATGTACTTCGTATCTTCCATCACCTTCTTGATTGCCGCGTTCACGTCATCGATGATCTGCGAACCGGTCTTAGCCGACCACAGAGTCGAGAAACCAGTACCGGTGGCCGCTACGTTGGACGCCGTGACACCCGTATACGACAGGAAACCTTCAAACCCGACCTCAGCCGCACCGAAGAACACGCTCGTCTCAATCAGGTTCTCGCACGCCTTACGCTGGACCTTACCCAAGTCCTGCGCAAGCGAACCAAGATTGCCATGCTCGTAAACGCGGGCGTCCTCATTCGTGATAGCCGCCGAAGTGGCCGACCACGCCATAGGAATCGTCAGCGCGCCAAGCGACACACTCACGCTCGGAATGTTGCGAGGCGAGGCACCCTTGCCCATGAACTGAGCCGCACCAACCTGATCGCGGATTGGCTGGACATAGTTCTGAGCGCCGGGGTTGATGTCGGTCTTTACCTGATCGTCGCCGATGATGTCGCGCCACAGAAGGTCGGCGTACTTCACGTCCATGAACGTGCTGTTGACCTGATCGTAAATGCTGATAGCAAGTTCAGCACCCGTCTGACTAGCACCAGCAGTGAAAGAATAGGGCATTGTTTTTCTCCTTAACCAATGACGAGTTTAGCCAAAGAACCAGCCGAAGCGGAACTGTTCCACTTAGCCTTGGCCGTCAGCGCAACCGTATCCGTAACGGTCACAGCCGCCGCGCCACCAGTAAGAGTTGCGCCGGACACAATCATCGTGTCGCCAGTCTCGGCAAGTGCGATGCTGTTTCCGTCCGTGCCACCGTCAACCGCCGTAATGGTCAGAACAGGAGCCGAATAAGCCGCAAGGACAACCGTCCCCTGCTGGGTCGTGCCCGCATAACAATCGGTGCCTTCAGTAGCCGTACCATTCAGGACCTTGACCAAGTGCGCAACCGTATCCGCCAGAGCGGACTCAAGTTTCACATCCTCGGCCTGCGCCATCGTACTCTTAAATCGATACGTGACAGAACCAACCTTAATGGTCGTGCCATCAGCCGGATTAGCCGCGAAACTGACCGTGCCGCTAGCCTTAACAGCCGGGGTAACAGCCGTGATAGCCGTGCCGCTGAAACCGCCAACAGGAGTCGTGGTGTCGGAACCAACGTCAGCCTTGATGCGCCAATAAGTTACCGCTCCAGCCGTAGCGCCATTGTACGCCACCGCCCAAATGCGTCCGCCAACTCGGTCAGACGACAGAAGCATAGCGCCCCAATTGTCCTTAATCATCGCCTCGCCAGCCGTAGCCGTGAACGCGCTCTTAGGACGAATCATGACACCAGCGAAATCGGCGACAGTCTCGGAACCATTAGGAAGCGAGATGGTCGTATCGTTCACGCCGGGACGACGTGCGGACGCATTAATCGCGCTTATAACTCCAAGACCGCAATCAATACCTTCAGCCTCGTCAACAAGAACCGAGTCGGTAAGATTGATGTCACTCTCATTGACAAGCTGACCCGCGAACGCCGACGCCATCTGATCGGTATACGAGGTCTGCACAGAACCCAACGGAATAGGAGTGCCGTTGAACGTAGCCATGTGTTAGTCTCCTTTAACGAACGAAAATGGGGTGTTTCTTGTCACCCTCATTGTTTACCTTACTCACCACAGGCTTGCGGACTTCAGTAACCGAAGCCTTATTCAACGTCTTAGTCAGAACGCCGAACAACATCTTGGCATTGTCATCGCTGTAATCGATGCCCTTGGAATTGCAAATGTGAGCCGTCACCACGCGCATACGCTCACTCTGCGTCTTAGCGTTCTGAAGTTTGGCGTCAAGCTCTTTCTTGGAATCTTCGTCGCAACCGTTCTCGATGACGGTCTTCTCATTCTGAATGTACGCCTGCCTGTCCATCATCTGCGCTTCCTGATACTCCTCAGACTCGTACTGTTTGATACGGTCCTCAAGCATCTTCTTCTCAGCGTCAAGAGCCTGCATGGCTTTTTCGATGTCACCGAACTTCTGCTTGGCGTCCGCAAGCTCATGGTTCTTCACTTCCATGTCTGCGGCGTTCTTCGTCTCAACGTCTTTGACCATCGATTCAGCGACTTTAGAGTCCGATTCATTCTCAAACTCATACTCGCCGACCGAATTGGTAACTTTCCATTTCATCACGGTCCCCTTTTCGTTCATAATGCGGACGGAAGGCCCGCAACGCCCCCTGCCAAGCGGCAAGAGTACAACATGATTCATCACGGTTGGAATCTGAATTGCGTCGGCCTCGGGGTCGTTTTCGAGAACGTCAACGGTGGAGTGATAACCAGCCGAAAGTTCCTGCAACTCGCCCGATGTAATAGCCGTAATGGTATCGGCGTCATTCACCACGCCGTCAATGACCATAGCGCCACCCGCGACAATGGCCGAACCAGCTAACGCGCCCTTGATGTCAGTCGGATCAAACGTGAGAGCGTCCTGCCACTCATGCTTGAACGCGATAAGAGGACGCCCTTCAGCCGATCGAAGGAAGTCATCGGTGAAAGAGCTGTCGGGGATTCGCACACGCCAAACGTCCAACTCAGGCTTGATTTTGGTAATCTCTTCCGGCAAGTCCTTCTTCGCGTAATTGAAAACGCCGGACTTCAGAACGCACATTGTAATGCGAAGGAAACCATCGGCGTCAACGCGCCACTCGGTTGCATTCTGAAGTTTAGATGAAAATCTATACATCTTCTAGTATAGTACTATACTACAACCGTTTTGTCAACATTTGATAGGCCAATGTATACAATGTATTATACTTACTGTATATTTACTATTGACTTATTACAAGGACTGTGTTATTATTGTCTCATTGAAAGGATGATTATGACTTACAAATACAAGAATCGCAAACTTGAACAGGCCATGATGGAATGCGCGTTGTCTATCCAAGAATTGTCCAGGTCAACACAAATGACTCGTTTTACCATCCGTCGAATGCTAGACAACCGTCCTGTTCGTCGATGCTCAATTCGTAAAGTGTGCGGCGTGCTTCAACGTACACCTATCAACGTCGGTCTTGCACCTATGCCTTCAGTAGATTTGACCGAGGTCGTGTGATGAGAATCAACCTGCATAACGGTATAATATCATTTCATCGTGACTTCCTAAGCGTGTTCGATGACGTTCGGGCTTGCTTGCTAATGTCTCAGTTGTGCTATTGGGGCATGATGAAAAGTCCCGACGATTGGTTCTACAAGACACGAGAACAACTGGAATTGGAGACTGGTCTTAAACCTCACGAACAGAGAAAGATGCGCAAGTTGTTACGTGAAAAAGGATGGATTGAAGAAAAGTTTGAAGGTGTTCCTCCAAAGTTGTACTTCAGAATGGGTTCTAACTTTCTGAAATACTTGGCCGTACAAGGAACCATTGCCAAGAAATATGCCGACAATAGAGAACAGTCTTCCATAGGTTCCGAATCGGAACCCTTAAGGGTGTCAAAACGGAACCCTTCTACTATATATAATAAGAATACAATACAGAACACTACAACACCTGACCATAGTACAACCAAAATTTTAGCACACATTGCCAACAACGCATCATGTCGTGAAGAAAAGAACGCGGTGTTACGTGTCGCCGAATCAGAAGGTATCGATATGAACGATTTCGGTAAAGCTCGTGTCGATGATTCAGACTATCCATTCTGAGGATCATAATTAACAAACCAACAAAGGAAATAACCAAAATGAATAAACCTTACTACCAAGATGATGCGGTAACGATCTACCACGGGGACTGCCGCGAGGTTGCCGCTGAAATAGACCACAAATTTGACGCAGTAATCACAGATCCACCATACGGGTGTACATGTAACGATTGGGATAATGTGCTTGATTTTCAATCGTTTTGGAAAGTCGCTTCGGCTAAGCCGAATGGGGCCATCTGTATTATGGCACAACAGCCATTTGCGACAGACCTTATTGTCAGTAATCGCAAACGCTTCCGCTATGACCTGATTTGGGCAAAGAGTAGGCCGGTGGGATTTTTGAATGCCAGCCGTCAACCATTACGTGCCCATGAGCATATCCTTATATTTTATGACAAGCAGCCAGTTTTTAACCCGCAAATGTCAAAAGGAGAGCCGTACACAAAACGACATGTTACCGCCGACCGTCCTGGGTGTTATGGAGACTACCAGCATGCGCCGGTGAAAATAAGCAACGGAGACAGATACCCCAAATCGGTTATTGAGGTCTCGAATTTTAACGGGTGCCAATTCGGATTTTCAAAAGACAGAAACCAGCATCCTACACAGAAACCAATTGAGCTGATGACCTATCTCATTGCCACCTATACTAATGCTTGTGAGACGATCCTCGACCCGTTCGCCGGTTCTGGCACGACGGGCCGCGCCGCGAAAGACCTCGGGCGCAAGGCCACGCTGATCGAACGGGAAGAACGTTATTGCGAGATTGCGGCGAAACGCATGGAGCAAGAAGTACTACCACTTGAATATAAGTAATCATGTTATCGAAATCATGGTTAACGTCTTACAAGTTACGAGTAACGTGTAAGTCTTAACCATGAACTCGAAATCAAGTGCAAGTGACAACCACATACCACATAAGTTACATATTACATAATACATTATACACAAGTGATGTCATCTTGTCAAGTTTTTTGTAATCCGTAAACTTTTCCGTAAACACGAAAAATCTTCCAAATGGTTGAACACTAGTGACTTGTGAACGAAAATCGAGGTATAACATGCCGAATTACGTAAACCATGTGTTGTCTGTAGTCATGATATTTAAGAAATCTGAAAAACGCGCTTGACTTGTCGGTGCCGATTGTGGCAAAATGTGACTCACAAAAGGAGGGTTGAACTCATGAGCGAGGAACAGAACGGATCGAAGGCGTACACGCCGTCACCTGAGCGGCTTGGTTCGGCTGGGTGGGCAATCTCTCTGAATGGGGAAACCTACGATGGCGATACGTTCAAGGACGAGTCGGACGCTATCGAAGAGGGGACGGTAGGTTATAACGGTGTCCCGTTTTGGCTTGGCAAGGTTTGCCCGCCGACACCTCCTGAAGACTTGTTTGACGTAGCTGACTGGCTTGAGCGCGTGGCGTGCGATGACGACTATTCTGGTGAGTGGTCGGAAGACTGGGACATGTCCACGAAGGAGCAACGCGCCGAACTAGAGCGCGAAGTCCGCGCAGTGATTGCTTCTTGGCTCGACCGCCACAATCTGCGCCCGACATTCTTCAACGTGAAAGACGCTCGGCTGATTGAGCCGAACACCGGCCGCCAGGTGCGGCGCGAAATGGAGGCAGTCAATGAGTGAGAACAAACAGAGCGGAGTGACGGCGGGCACGCCGACACCTGAGCGGATTGGTTCGGCGGAAATCTGCGGAGAGACGCTGTTTAACCATTTCACTCCCGGAACCCCGCACATTTGCAAACGTGAAAAGGGTCACGACGGAAATCACTGTTGCGGTTTTCAAGACTTATTTGATACTGCTCCTTGCGGACATGAGTGGCCGAACAACCAGATAAGCCACGCGCCCAATCTCATGAATAACAGGACAAACTCCGTCCGCGTTGGGCTTTATCGTCTGGTTAGGCGGATTCGCCTCATCTACTGGACGTGGAAATACCGTCATATTGACCCTGACCTTTGCTGCTGCGGAGGTATGATAAGCGACGCAAGACCCGGAGATAGTATCTGCGCACATGGGGGATGTCTAACGTGCGCAATGGATAAGCCGAACACGATCCGTGAGGCGCTGTAGCCCGTCGCCTCAATGGCTTGGTTATCCGGTGATTATTTTGGAGGTACAATGATGATAACAAATGGATGCAAGAACTGGAGATGCAGAGATTACGACACCACCATGATGTTGCATTGCGCGAGATCAATCAGCAAAACCGATGATCGGCCGTACGCTGTAATTTGCAACGCATACATGCCGCGCGTTCACGCAATGGTGAGCCTTGCCCACATAGGATGGGTGACACTGGCAATTTCGGTCTTGTACGGATCATTGACTGTTTTCGGATGGATGACGGCAAACGACTTCATGGCGACAATTTCTGGGTGCCTGCTTCAGTGGTTTGTGTGCGCAATTTCTTTTAGGAGATTTGGATAACACGTGAGGCCAGCCACGGTATCCCGTTGGCTGAGCCGATTGGTTGGACGATTATTGTTGGGAGAACGACCATGACCGAGACTGAAATAATTGAGCGTGCCATAGACCCTGTTGCCGGTGATCGTTTTGAGTGGAACGGGCAGGTTTGCGAAGTGAAAGATGTCGCGGACATACACAACGTAGGAGTGATCGTCCATTATACCTTTACGGCGTATGGAAAGACCACTTCTTTGTCCGAGTTTTTGAGAGTGTGGCCGACACGCGTCAGGAAAACAATCGCCGGTGGAGCGGTATTTATTCCGTCCAACAACGTAATAGGCGCAACTGAGTCACGCCTAACACCGGATATCCATTATAAACACCAACTGAGGACAACACCATGACCACGCAACACAACGAATTTCACGACAAACTGTTACGCATACGCAAGGCGGCGTTCATTGACGAATTGACGTTGCTGTGTCACAAATACGACTTTGAACTTGTGACAACTGAGGTCAAGGATGTGCATGATTACGAAGGCGATGATGAAGATGTCAACAGTGATTAACACGAATTGACAAACTATCAACATGGTTATCAACAGGTGAAATATTGAAAAACACCAATGAATACTGTGATAATTGATAGTTATTAACAGGTGTAGGTTATACTACTACTAATAATATAGTTTTAAAGCATTGTAGTAGTGTTTACCTAATTTCGGGATTGTTCAACCGCATTAACGGCAACGCATGACAACGGCACCCGTAGGCTTGTCCGGGGTGTCCGTCAGGCGGCGGATTAGACCACTCAAACGTCTTGCCGTCTCGTGTCCAATGATCCATGTGGTCTGGACTTCCAATGGGATACATACCATTAGGATTGCCGACAACTCGATTGTCCTTCATTGTCCGCCAAACATATTCCGTGACACCCGCATAACCTTGTACACGTTCCGCCGTTTTCGAGTACAGCAAGAACGCCTCGTCTGCGACACGACGGGTAACAGACTTTTCGGCTTTCTCTTTGAAAGTACCCCATTCGTCATCGTCAAGGCTTTTGTCCATCACCTTCTGCATGTCAGCCTCGAAACGTGTCATAGCCGACAATGCGTTGTCCGATGTGGCACCCCAAAAAGCGTCAGGAATGACAACTGAAGCCTTCTGGCCGAAAACACGCTCAAAACCGCCTTCTATTGCGTCCTTGCTTCTTGCCGCCGCTTCTATGGCCACCCGCTCCAAGAACGCGCCAGACGAGATACTGATGCGTTCAATAACGTCGTGGTTGATTGCAGTCACAAACGTAGCGTATTCGTCCTTGGTTTTGATGCTCTTCGCCTTGTCCAACAGCTTGATAAGGTTGCGGTACACGTTTGCAACCGCCATGTGTCCACGGAATGACGGTGACGTTACAAACTCCGCACCCTTGACTTCGGGGTACAGTTTGAGTCCCGTACCACGTTCCACAAGGCGAGAATAACGGTTTAGCAGTTTATTCCTGTCCTGTACTACCAGCATCCTTACCGTCCTTCTTTCCGCCGTTCAATTTATCCAAGTGGTCGCTAAACACGTTTTCGCCTTCCTTTGGCTCGCTGATTTTCGTGTCAGGCAACAGAAGGATATTGCGCTTCTTGGCTTCCTTCTCGAAGTCCTCTGCGGTGATAATGCCACGGTCAAGCATGGGCATCATACCATCCAACCACGACTTAGCCGCTTCGGCCTCAGTCTTGGTGTCGAGATTCCACAACGGCTTAAACTCGATGTCCATTTCATTCGCGATGTCAAGACCGCCCTGCAAACCGAACTCCTCAATCGCCAACAGTTTGATGACCTGCGAAATTCGAGGAACAAGGCGGCGTTCACGATACGCCTGCACCATGTTATAGTAGTTCTCTAGGTCGGACTGCCCTGTGGCGTTCAACCCGCTAGGAGACTGTCCGATGAACCGTGTAGCAGGAATATCCCATGCCGCAGACAACATTTGAACGAACGCGATAAGCAATTCAGGGACACTTCCGAATGACGCCGGAAGGTTTTTCACGTCAACATCGATGCCGTCAAGGATTGCGCCCTTGTAAATGTTGATGCTGTTCACGATGTCCTGCATCTTAGACAACTTTTGCTGACCTACTTTGCTTGTCTGCAATCCGCTGAAATCCTGCATCATCACAAGCAACACGCTCGCCATGTTAATCAGGTGGAAAGCGCCTTGTGCAGTGCCGCTTGCACGAACCAAATCATCGTACACCGTCGTAAGGATGGACTCGCCGAAACCGGCAGGATTGATGCGAGGCGTCGGAAATAGGATGTTGTACGTCGTGCGTCCAAACAAAGGCTTGCCGTCAAACACAATTAGGCGCGATTTATCGACCTCTACACCGCTCACCCAATACGACTTAGGGTTGTCGAACTCAGGTGAAAATACGTCTGAACACGGATTAGGAATGCTGATTCTGTTGATGTCAACCATGTTCATGCTGACAATCGCGCCTTGGTTCTTGGCGATTAGGTTAAGGTCTAGAGGCTGTTCAAGACCGCCGTTCTGACCTTGCACCTCGCTTCCGACCTTTTTATCCTTGGCGATAAGGTAGATCGCGCAACCGCCAAGAAGACGTTCTTGCTTACATGCGTTTTCAATCTTGTCAATGCCGTCAAGCGAATCGAAACGAGCTTTCAACTTTTTGGCGACGGCAGGATCGACACGTTTAATCTGAAAACCTCCACGCAATGCGTCCTCTACGGGAATATCGACACCTTTGCGAGCCATCCATGACACATAGTACCAGTTGACATACTCACGCCAACGGTCAATGTAATTGGCACGGTGGAACGGGTTGGTCGTTTCGCGGTCTGCATACATGTCCGCGCCACGGTCCATAGGCGGTTGGCCAGAACCACCGTTGCCGTACAACATGAGGTTTTGGGCTTTCATCGTGATTTTCTGCTTAGCCATTGTCTTACCCCCTCCCTTGAATCAGTTCATCAACAGTAACGTCCCGCCCGCCGCCTCGTTGTCTCCAAATCGAAATAGCCATCGTCATTGTGTCCACGCTATCGTCACATTCTTCTGTCAGTCCTGTGAACGCCGCGCATTGGTCAATGAACGGCAAAACCCATTCTGAATTTTCCGCACTCACCAACGGCAAACGCACACGTCCTGCACGCAAATGGAACAGGCACATTTTCACACGCTGCAACTTGCCGTCTGGAAAACCGTACTTCTTCGGCATCCATGTGTTGCATTGAATACCCATAGCACGCAACTGTTGCGCCATAGGTGTTCCGCTCGCCTTGTCCTCGACATAAAGCCTTGGTTCACGCGCTTTCTGTGCCGCGCATATACCACACCACTTGTTGTAAAATTGAGTCGCTTTTGCGCACAATTCGGGGAACTCCCATTTGCCTGACAGTTCTTCAATCAGGTCAATATTCTCATAGGACATGTTCCACAATTGCAAAACAGAACGGTCATTCTTGTCCGTTTTTTTCATGGCCGTGTCAGCCGTGATAATCAACTCGCCGTCAATGTTGTAGTTCAACGGATCGTAGTACCGCCACCATTCACGCTTAATGATGTTTCCGCCCGGCACTTCGGGCTGTTGCTGGCATTGCGCCATGAACGTAAATTCGTCAGTTTCACGTAACGCGATATAGTCACGCGCAGATTTCATTTCCTCCCAAAGCGCAGTTCCGTCCTGATTAAGACCGGGGAAGGTAATGACATGCCATTCGTCACGCTCACGTTGCCATACACGACCAAAGAAATCATCAGGTGCCAGACGCTGACCGATTGCAATAATGGGTACGTCCTTGTTACCGGCACGGCTTGAAATGGTGCCGTAGTACGTAGCCACAGCTTGCTCTTTGGCAATCTCGCTATATGCGTCCTTAGCCTTCATCGGGTCATCGATGATGATTGCACCGCTGAAACCCTTGTTCACCTCAGATTGCATACGACCAGCACGGAAACCTGTAATTGTTCCTTGGAAACCGACGCCCTTGACGTAACCGCCGCTCTTGGTGTTAAAGAACTCACGCTTGCTGAATGCACGGTCAAGAACGCATTGCGGGAAAGTCTTTTGATACCAATCCGCCTGTACGTTATTCAACATGGCGAAGGTTGACATTTCAGCCAAGTCAGCAGAGTATGACGTGTAAAGGAAACGTGCCTCTGGAAATATTCCTAGCGCCCATTCGACAAACGCTTGCGCAAGGAACGTCTTACCATGACCGGGAGGCAAGTTGATTGCGAGTTTCTTCTTGCCATTGGGTAAACGACCAAGCAGAACATCAGTCATGGCTTCGGTGATTACACGGTGAAACGGTTGTATGATGCGTTCCTCACCGCGCAACACGCCGGACAGTTTGAAATACTCCAACAGTGTCGGGTATTCAATAACAACGTCAGGACTTACAGTTCCGTCGTTCACTTGAACTCCCCACCGTGTGCACCATTGGCACCCTCATAATCACCCTTGTTGTGTGACTCGGCCAACAGTTTAAGACGTTCCCTAGGAGACAATTCTTTCAGCCTGCGATTAAGGTTCTCGTTAGACACCTCTGGAATCTGATACCGAACGACCTCATGACCCCAACCACGGTCACGAGCTTTGGCTTCCAACCACCATTTCGTCATCTTGGAGTCGCCACTAGCCATTTGGGTACGCGCTTGGTTCTCTACCCAATCCAAGTCGTTTTCGCGCTCTTCCGACATGGATTGGTCAATCATCGGATACTTCTTTCGCCATTCGATGACGGTTCGGACGCTGACTCCCAGCTTTCGCGCCAGACGTGAATTGTCGCCACGGGTTGACTGTAATTCGATGTCGCAATTAGGGTCTGTGTCGCCACCAATGGATTTCAGGATGTCATTAACCGTGCATTTACGTGGTGCGACATGCTTAGGACGCAAAATCTCGACACCATTTACCTCTAAAACAGACACGTTTACAGGTGCAGGCTCAAATTCTATGACCTTTTCGGTATCTTGCGTTTCGTCTGTAAAGTCTTGGTTCACAATAATATAGTACATTGGTTGACCGCATTATGTCAAGAATTGATAGAGTTGACCAAAATTGTGCTTGCATTAGGTCGTGGTTTGTGCATAATAGGCGGCGTTCTAAGGAACAATAGGAGGTGCATAATGGATCATTTGAAAGAGAAGTGGCATGTTGACGAAACCGTTATAAGGTCTGAAGAAGGTTGGAAAGTGTGTGAGACTTGGGGATATTTTCCTGAAGATTTTGATGGAACCAAGACTCTACAATACATCTGTGATCTGCATAACGCCACACTGAAATAACCATGTCAGACCTAAGATACAGCAAGGAACACGTTGACGCGATGTATGAATTTACATCGATGGTTGCCAACTGTTGTAAAACCTGTCCTCGCAACGGCACTTCGGCATGCAATATGTGCCTATCCAAACGTGCGAAGGACTTGTTGCGCAATATGGAGGATATGACGCATTTTTTTGCGTGCGGCAAGAACTCCAAAGGCATGAAAGACATTTACGCGCAACGTGTTCCGACCATCATGTCAATCATTGAACGATATGGGTCAAGCGGAGTTACGTGCAACATGATTAAAAAGGAAATGAGTCTGCCACATGCGACTGTGTGGAATATGCTTGACTCGTTAAAGCGTAGTGGTAAGATTCGGTGCAATGATGAAGGCGCGTCTAAGGTGTACTTTCCTGAAAGTGTGTCACAAGAAATGGCAGAGATTATATCAAAGGAGTATCAACGTTGAAGAAACTAACAATCACCGCGTCATCCATGCAACAGTTTTTGAAGTGCCAACGCGCATGGTACTACCGTAACGTACTTGGCATTAAGAAGACCAAACAGGCTGACGCGCTATACTTCGGCACAGAATGGCACAGTCTAATGGAGTGTCGCGCAAAAGGTCTTGGATATGATGACTGTCTTCAAGCCGTATTTGAAGGTAAGGACATTGACCAATACGTTGCAGGCATGTTGTTCGGAATGTACGCCGCCTATTGTCAAGTGTACGGTGAACATGACGGATGGACAATTTCACCAGAACAACAGTTCTCGTTGAAGGTTGACGGATCATACCGGTTTGTCGCTAAAGGAAAACTTGACGGCATTGGCGAACGTGATGGTAAGACATTGATTGTCGAGCACAAGACAACGAGTGATGACATTCTGAAATCAGGTGACTTCTGCTATTGGTCTAAGTTGCGTTTCGACATTCAGGTGTTGCAGTATTACTGGGCCGTGGTCAATAGCCTTCACGTAAAGCCCGAAATCGTGTATGACGTGGCACGTAAGCCTAAGCTAGAGCCTCGTAATATTCCGCAGCTTGATAGTGACGGAAATAAGATTGTCGTTTATGACGGAACAGACACACGTGTTTATTTGAAGGATAGTAAGCCTCGTCAGTCAGCCGGTGACGGAATGACGTTGGTGTCACGAAAGGAGACTCGTGATGAATATGCCAAGCGTGTTTACGACACGATCATAGAAAATCCGACACAGTGGTTTGAACGTCGAAGTGTTACGGTTCTTGAATCTGACGTTGAAAAATTCCTGAAAATCAGGCTTGCTATTTGTAATCAAATCACTGATAATATGTCGCGTCATAAGAAACTAGGCGCAGACACTTGGACAATGAATATGTGTAACAGAAATTGCGATGGCTGTTCATACGCACCGTTTTGTTATACTGGTGTCGAGCCTGACGTGGATAGGTTACCGGAAGGTTATGAGTTGAAACAAGCAAACGAGGAGTTAGCATGAAAAAGGTTGTGAAGGTCAGAACTTTTGACAGTGGAATCAAAGATGGTTATAAGTATTGGATTGTTTTTTTTAACGGATATTGTATTGAATCTCCATACTTCAAACTTAATTCCTCCGCAATCCGTAATGCACGTCAATTTTTCAATAAACTCGGCTATGAAATCGAGGTGAAGAAGTGAAAAACATTTACAAACGTGCATTGGTTAATACTGTATTATATTCTATCAATTACACCATTGTAGTTTACTTTGCTTGGTCTTGGTGTCTTAATTTGGAGTTTGATTTGTGGAAGGCTGTAGTTGTAGGTATTATTCAATCATGGAGTTTTGCATTTTTCAGCGTTATTTCTGATCGGATTAACGGAGTTAAAAAACATGACTGATTATATCAAATACGTTCCAGACATGGAGCAGTACATTCTTACCAACTGGTACTATCCTGATCGCAAGGACAAGTCAGGTTATGCGGAAGGTAAGTCAATGCGGCATGATGATTGGTTGAAATGCGAAAAGGAGTCATACGCACGCAAGGGTAAGCGCGTCGAGATTGTTGTGAATGAACTTGGTCAGCTTGCGTTGTTGCAGGTTGCACAGTAAAGGAGAAAAGTACACATGAGCGAGTTGAAACTCACATTGCCTAAACCGCCCGTAAAGGCTGATGCGCCTAAGCGTGAGATTAAGTCATTTAGCATCGGAAAGCCAAAAGTGCGTGGTACTCGTACAGCCATTTATGGCACCGGTGGTGTCGGAAAGACCACACTTGCAATGCACGCCAAAGGTCGCAAGCTGGTCTACGATCTTGACAAGTCTCTGTCGGTTCTGTGGCCTAAGTTTGAGGAACAGGGAATCGACAAGGACATTCAAGGCGTCAATGGCATCGAAACGTGGAACGACATGCTCGATGCTATGTCATGTGGTCTGCACAAGGATTTCGATGTAGTGTGCATTGACACCATGACCAAGACACAGGAACTTGCGTCTATTTGGGTTCCTGAAAATGTGCGTGGTGATAAAGGACAGGTTTACAAGACCATTGTCGACTTCCCTTGGGGTGACGGGTTCAATCATTTGTACGAGCAGTTCTTGAAGCTGTTCGCAATCCTCGAAGATATTTGTGACGATGGTAAGGACGTGATTCTTATCTGTCACGAGTGCACGACGATGGTTCCCAACCCTGAAGGTGCGGAGTTTCTTCAATATGAGCCTAACTTGTCTAATCCCAAGAGCGGCAGGTCTAGTATCCGACTGAAGCTGAAGGATTGGGTTGACAATCTTCTGTTCGTTCAGAACGGCAAGGTGGTTGACAAGGACGGCAAGGCTAACGGTACGAATCAGCGTATCGCATATCCGACAGACCAAGCATGGGCTATGGCTAAGTCTCGTGTGTTCGATAAGCCGTTCGTCATTGAAGGGTTTGGTGAAGACATTTGGGATCGCATTCAGAGTAAGTAACAAACACGAAAAAGCCATTTGCGTTTGTGAGTGGCTTGTGTTAGTATCAATGTCATTGAAAGGGTAAATTATGCCGATTAAAAATGGTAAGCCTAATAGTGGAAGTGGAAAGACTCACTTCAATAAAATCAAATCCAAGGGAGAATCTTGGACTGGTTTGAGAGATAAAGCGATCAAGAATGGTTCTTGGAAACGTGAAGGTGGAAAGGAGAACGCATAATGGAACTCGGTTATCATACATGCAATGTGTTGGAGATGGAAATCGCCGAAAGCAAGAACGGCGCTTTGATGTGCAACGTCAATGTGCAGTTTGACAATGGCGAGACTGGCATCGGTCGTATCTGTCTCGTTAAGACTGACGGCAGTAACATGGACAAGAACATTGAAGACGTTCGCAAGATTTTCGGATGGAATGACGACAGTCTTGAAACGCTCATGGCTATTCCGTGTGACGGCATTCAGGTGACTGTCAATGTGCGTGAGGAAGAGTATAACAATCGCATCGAACCGAAGATTGCGAGCGTTTGGCCTGCACGAAAGAAGGCCAGTCCTGATGAAATCAAGTCGTTGGCAAGTAAGTTCAAGAGTGTTCTGAAAACCGGTGCCACAGCATCGTCAATCGGTAAACTAGAAAGTTCTAAGCCCAAGAAGGATAAGCCGAAGACCGAAACCACGACCAATACCGACGAGAAAGCCCCTTCAATCATTACGTTTGAGGCGTTCAAGAAGGCATTCTCGTTCATCACGGAGGAGTCCTTGCTCAATACGAAGTGGTTCCAGTTCATCGGTGAAGTTAAGGGCGAGATGTTCGACACCGATAATGCCAGTCGTGATGATTGGAAGGACTTGTACAAGGCGATTGATGGTTACAAGGACAAGTGCTTGAAGGAGCAGGAAAACAACGATCCAACTCCGTTCTGAGTGATCCTACCATAGAACACCAACCCCCTTGGGCTGAAACCCTTGGGGGTGATTTATTGACATGAAACTACGTCCTTACCAACAGCTTGCTTTCGACAACACGCTTGAACTGTGGAAGACGAAACAGGCTGTGTTGTGCGTGATGGCCACCGCGCTTGGAAAGAGTATTGTCGGTTCACGGTTGATTGATCACATGGTACGCACAACAGGCAAGAAGGCTATGGTGTTCGCGCATCGTGAAGAACTCATTAACCAGCTTGCCACACACTTGCATAACGCCACAGGTCTTGACGTGGGCATTGAAATGGGCGACAGTAAAGCCGACATATCGCAATGGTTCGGTCATAAGATTGTCGTGTCAACTGTACAGTCGCTCACAACAAACATCAAGCGTCTTCAAAAGTTCAAACCTGAAGACTTCTGCGTGTTGTGGAACGACGAATCACACCACATCATATCGAGGTCAAATCAAAAGGTCGTTGACCACTTCAAACAAAACCCAGACCTAAGAATACTTGGTGTCACCGCCACACCGGAACGCGGTGACAAGTGTGCGTTGGGTCAAGTATTCGATGACGTGGCAATCAACTATGGCACACACGAGGGCTTCAAGGACGGATGGCTTGTTCGTCCTAAACAGATGTACGTGCACATTGACGGCATCGATTTGAGGCGTGTGCGTACAACTTGCGGTGACTTGAACCAAGGTGACTTGTCTCGTGTCCTTGAAGAAGACAAGAACGCACGCGGCGTAATGGACGCGATTGAACGTATAGCGCAAGACAAGAAAACCATTGTGTTCACGGCGTCTGTCGCTCAGGCTGAAAAGATGTGCACAATATCGAACATGTTGCGTCCTGAATCCAGCCGTATAATAAGCGGAACGACACCAGACAATGAACGTGAAGAGATGCACCGACTTTTCAAAGAGCGTAAAATCACACGTCTATTCAACTGTGCCGTATTAACTGAGGGTTATGATGACCCCGATATTGAGATTGTAGCCGTAGCACGTCCGACAAAGAGCCGTAGCCTGTACATTCAAATCATTGGTCGTGGTTTGCGTCCAGTCGCGGAATTGGCCAACAAACTTGTGGACATGACACAGGAAGAGCGTTTGTTCGCCATTGAGTGCAGTCGCAAGCCTGAATGTCTTATACTTGACTTCTGCGGAAATGCAGGCAAGCACAAGCTGGTAACGTTGGTTGACGTTCTCGGTGGAGCATACCCTGATGACATTCGCGCAAAGGTCGAGAAGAAAATCAAGTCCAATCCTCAGAAGGTGATTGACATTGAAGAGGAATTGGCTAAAATGTTGGCCGAACAAGTGAAGTCTCAGGAACTTGCGCGTAAACGTGAGGAAGACCGTCACCGTCGCATTGAGACTAATACAAAGTTCACCATGTTTGAAGTCGATCCGTTTGACGTGTTCGGAATCCGTAAGCTAGACAACACAATCAAGTCGGAAGGAATACAGGAACGTCAGCGTCTATTTCTTGAACGTCTTGGTGTTCGGTGTTCGCACATGAGCAAAAAGGAGGCTCAGGCTATGATTGTAGAGCACTTCAAGCGGAAGAAAATGGGGTTGCCGACATTCAAGCAACAGGAATGGCTTATCAAGTTCGGGTACAATGATACGCCGTCAAATTGGCGTCAGATTCTTAACGAGAAGTTTGGTAATAAATGAACGGTTGGCAACGTGCTAAACCACAAACACCATGTCCTATTTGTGGAAAAAAAGATTATTGCGGTTGGACGGAAGATGGACGTGTTGCAATCTGCATGCGTGTACAATCTGACCGCATATCACGCAATGGCGGATGGACCCACTACCTAGAAGAACCACTACCGATTGTATTCCACCGTGACGTTGAACCACCGCCGTTTAACGCCAATAGGTATTGGAAGTGGCTGCTAGAACGACAAGGAACACGATATGAAAGCGAGTTTGAAAGACTTGGTGAACAACTTGGAGGTGTACCTTCTTCTTTTATTCGTTCTGTTGGCATTTGTTGGGAGCCTGAAAGAAGGTGCATGGCGTTCCCCATGATGAACGGACTGCATGACAAGACCATCGGCATACGTCTTAGGTGGCATGACGGTTCTAAGGGGTCAATCGCAGGAAGTAAAAGCGGACTCATTTACGATTCGCGAATCACGAATGCAGACACTTTGTATGTTGTCGAGGGGCAGACCGATTACCTGATTATGCGATACTTAGGTTATGCAGTTGTAGGACGCCAATCGTGTTTGGGTTGCGAGGATATGGTTGATACGATGGTCAAGCGTTGGTCGTGCAAGCGTGTCGTGATGGTCATGGATGTGGACAGTCCAAAAGAGGTAAACGGAATGTTTCGGTGGCCTGGTAGAAGTGGTGCGATTAGGCTTGCAAAGTCACTGTCTGTTAGTGTATCATTCGTGGTGCCGTCAAGGAAGGACATTCGAGAGATTGCGATGATTGACGAATTGGACAAGGTACGTGAGGAAATGGAGGTTTAAAAATGAGGAACGTTCAGGTTTATCAGATGATCGGATTTGGTAGAGAAAGACATCGTGTTCCTGATTGCATAGGAAAATTTCATCAGTGGGGATTGGAAATTTTGGAGTTTGATAGCGGTGGAGCAAGCTACACGGTCGCAATCGTTGAAAAACAGGACGGAACAATTATTACTACAATACCGACAATGATTCAGTTTTTAAACGCGGAGGTTGCGCCATGAACTATCCGAAGCGCGGCCAGATGAGCGATGACGGCAAGTACTACACGCACACGGACGGAAGCGTGCATCATAGAGCGGAACCAGAACCAAGCACAGATTCATGTTCATTCTGCTCTGTGGAATGGTTAGAACACGAAGGAAAGCCTTGCGACAACTGCAAGCATGTTATGTGGATCGTCAAAGGAGCATACGTCCCATCCGACGAGGAGCGGGCGGCGTGCGACATGGCGCGGCAAGCAATTAAACGGTGCGACAGATTCAAGCGGTGGTACGACGAGGTAGAAGGCGGCATTTTGCCGCATGGATGCTCTCTGTGTTCTGAACTAAAAGACCGTTCTTGTCCAGCCCGCGCATACCTTGCCTCGCACGGGCATCAAGACGCTTGGGAGGTGAAATGAACCTACGCCAACAATTCAAGCGCATTGGTGAGCGACAACAAGAACCGGCACCGCAACCATTGTCCAATGACATTGAACAGAGTCTTGCATTGGACGAGATTGCGCCGCTAGACATGTCATTTGATGACTTGGTGGCATGGTACGATGAAATCCTGCCTCGTGTGAAAGTCATGATCGACATTGGCGGATTGAAGTATGGTAAGGCGTTTGTGGAAGAGGCAACGCGACGTGTTCGCATATTGACGGAGAGATGCGTATGAACTGGACATTGACCGTTACAATGACGCTTGGCAAGGAAAAGGAAGAGTACACGGACACCGTTGACCTCGACGGTGACGTTCGTGAAGTGCTTACTAAAATGGCGAACATGCGTCAATCAGGGACTGAAGCTATTGAGAATGCGTACAATTCAATCATCAAGAGTGCAAGTAAGGACTGGGCCGTCAAGATGAAAAAGAATCGCAAGACGTGATTTTGTGCTTGCAATGTGACGTGTGTTGTGCATAATGGTAGACGTAACAAGGAGGTATCAAATGAGTGTTGATCTTAGTAAGTGCTTGGTTGGTGACAAGGTGCAGTTGAGGAATGGTATGGTTGTAGAAATTAATTTTATTGATTTTGGTTCAGAATATCCTTATAAAACGGAAGGTATAAGTTGGGATACTTACGGATTTATCTGGTCTTCTAAAGACGAATCTCTTTGGGACATCGTGAAGGTCATCACACCAAGCAAAGACAAGAAGGTGGCGAAGTGCCGCATAACTGATGATTTTGGACGTGAAACAATTTTCTCTATAGATTCTTTCGGTATCCATTCATGGCCGTACACTACACGTAAGAACGCCATCCGTGGTGCACGTCGGTTCTGCAAGCGCATCGGATTCGAGTGCGAGATTGTGGACTAACCACAATGCCACGTAAATCAGACATCACGCCACGTTCAAGAATTGTTCAGGCACTACGCATGTTGTCCTTGCGCAGTCGTGAACGTGCTAAGGCGTTGAAGGACGCAAACAACACATGCGCTCAATGCGGACGCAAGAAGTCAACGGCAAAAGGTAAAGAGTGCAAGGTACAGGCACACCACAAGAACCCTATTGCGGAACGTGAAGGCTGGAACATATGTGTTGACGCAATCCGCAAGTATGTTCTCGTTCCGTCAACTGAATGGGAGTGCTTGTGTAAGGAATGTCACGACAAGGAGCATGGAAAATGAAGTTTGTACTTGTGAACCGTATTATGCTTTCAACTATGATTATTGGTTCATGCGGTCTTATTGTTAACGGTGGTCATGGTGATGGAATTGGAATTTTTGTTTCCGCCATTACAATCATTGGTTCATGCTTTTTCGCATTCTGCAAGGAGGACAAATGAGCGAGAACAAAACACAACAGCAGAAGGATTGCGAGTCATCGTTTGAACGGCTGAAGAAGTCTATAAATGGTGTAAACAAGAATGACGTTAATTCTCAAATTGAATGGTTGAAAAACCTTTTTAACATGGGTAAGGAGTACAAATAATGGCTTTCGACACATTTGAACTTAACGACTTCAATTGGAATCTTGGCGGCAAGAAGTTCCTGCACATTTTCTTTTTCGGCGACACTCACGATTGCGCAGAAGACAGTGACGATGACTATATTCAGGAATTGCGCAGACAATCTGAAAAGTCGCCTTACGAGTGTTCATTGTTCCTTGGCATTGGTGACTATGGTGACTTCGCAAGCACAAGTGAACGCAGGTCTATCAATCATGCAGGACTTCACGATACGACAATTGCCAAGTTGGATCGTGAGGCGCATGATGACTTGAACAAGCGTGTAAAGAGCCTCGAATTTATGCGTGGCCGTCTGATTGGTCTTCATAACGGAAATCATGATTGGTGCATGTCAAACGGAAAATATGCGTCTGAAATCCTTGCCGAACGTCTTGGTTGTCGTCACTTGGGATATAGTGCGCATAGCCGTATTGCGGTTAAACAAATTTTTCCTAGAGGTGGTACGTGTTCGTTAATCACCATTTTCAGCAGTCACGGCAAGGGCAGCGGTAAATTGCTTGGTTCTCCATGGAACAGCCTTGAACAAATGTCGAGGATCATCAACAATGCTGATTTATACGCAATGGGGCATGATCATAGTCTGGGCAGTATTCCTGACACACGTCTTGAAGTCGTGTATAACAACAAGTCAAAACAGTCTGAATTGAAGATGGTCAAGCGTTTGTTCATCCGTACAGGTTCATCGTTGCGTGGTTACGTGCCGGGAAAACGGTCATACATAAGCAAGGCGTTGTATAAACCGTGTTCCTTGGGATTCCCGCAAGCCATCGTGTCATGGAAAAGGTCATATGATGGTGGTAAAGACGTGCTGGTCAAGGACATTCACAGCTTTGTGTAAAACATGAACCACAACACCACACTCACACAATCCGAAGCACTCATGGCGCGTTCCATGATTAAGCACTTCATTCGTGAAGATACAATAGCCAAGAAAATCGGGCTTGGAAATCGATCTGCGAAGTACTTACGTTATGCTGACATTATTCGTAAGCTGATGAATGGTCGTATCAAAGTGTGCTCGTTTTGCGCACACCGTGGAAATGACGAGGGTATGTCAATGTGCATGTCGTGTTGTCGGTTGTCGGATAGACCTGACAATTACAAGCGCATGAACACTCCTAAGCCTAAACCGAGACGAAAAGAAGGTGGTTACAAATTGGAGGAACGGAAATGACAGAACGAGAAATCAATATGGCGATTGCTGAGGCGTGCGGATGGACAGAATTGGAAGTGTTTAGCGCAGGTCATCCAGACGATGATATGGTGTGTGGCTATGAACCGAATGGTGTTCTACGTGGTAAACTGCCTATTCCAGATTATTGCAACGACCTTAACGCCATGCACGAGGGCGAGCGTTTCTTGTGGGCAGATGGTAAGGAGAGTTATAATCCGTTTATCCGGCGTGAGTACTTACAAGAACTCGACCGCGTGACGCATTGCCAGTGGTCGACTGTATCAGCCACCGCCCGTCAGCGCGCCGAGGCGTTCCTGCGCACGGTCGGAAAGTGGAAGGAGTAAATCATGGCCGACATCACAATGTGCTCTACAACCGATTGTCCGTTATCTAAGACATGTTACCGGAAACTTGCTTGTACAAATGAACATTGGCAATCGTACTGCGCGTTTTCGTGGTGTGTTGACCATGAAGGCAATCCAAAGTGCGACTTCTACGAAAAGTGCGAGATTGTGGAAAAAGACGCTTGACATTGTGTTACGGTTGTAGGATAATACGTCGCATCAGCCCTAAGTACACGGGAACGAAAAACACTAACACCTCTTGGCAATCATGCGTAATTGTTGTCGTTACGACGATGACCGCCTCTGGCCAATGTGTAAATGGAGTCCGAATCGTTTGTCGGCTGTGTGGCACCGAGCAGGTCAATCGGTGCGCTTGATCTTTGATTTCGATTTGTGGCGACGGCGTGGAAAGCAGACCACACTTGTCAGGCAGGAGTAATTCTCAGGCTGTGACCGGATGGTCAGGAGACACGCAAAACGGCAAGCCTCAGTAGCGCGAGGCCCGCCACAACCTATTGACGGCGAAATCGGCGAACCACTAAGAGAACGAGTATTCGCTTTGGCAGGTATGTTGATGCGATGAAGTTGACTCAAGATTGGGTGCCCGGCAAAAGCCCGCTGTCTTCAACTGCCACACGCAGCAGCGATGCGTGCCAGCGTTCGGAAGAGCGCCGCAAACGTCAGCTTCAGGCGTGACACCGTGGAGAGACACGGACCATTTACGGGCTCATAGCTCAGTTGGTCAGAGCAGTTGACTCATAATCATCTTGTCGTAGGTTCAAGCCCTACTGAGCCCACCATTTAGGAGGTATGAAATGAACGAGTGGCAACCTATCGATACGGCACCAAAAGATGGTACTAGAGTAATCGGTTATAGAAAAGGTTATAAAGAATCCATGGCTTGGGAATCATGGCAGTCTTGGTGCGGTGATTTCATTAACTTAACTCACTGGATGCCTTTGCCTGAACCTCCTAAACAGGACTAACAATGCAATTCAACGACCACGGATGGCTTAACGGCATGTCTGAAGAGGAACTAATCGCCTTCCAGACAGAACGCAATCGACACGACAAGGCACGCAAGGAAGACCCGTTCAATCACACCATCATCATTAACTGGTCAACGCTGAACGGTTTTGACGAGTTTCTGTGCTCGTGCGGGTTCGGTTACAAGTGCGATAGTGGAGATTAACCATGCCTGTACATGTCGAGAAACGCGGAGGAAAGTTCCGTATTGTCGAGCAGTCTGGCCGTATCGCCACAACCGACAAAGGCAACGCTCGTGTCGTAATCGGAAAGGACGAGGAATGATTATCGCAGTCATCGGCGCACAGAACACAGGCAAGACCACGTTCATTCGTGACTTCCTGAAAGCTTTTCCGCACTTCACCAGTCCGGCGCTTGACTATCGCGACATTATAAAGAAGCACGGCATTAAATTGAACCGTGAAGGTGACTGCCGCAGTCAGCGAATTATCATGAACTTCATTGTTGATGATCTGCACAAGCAACATGAATCAGGCAAAGACGTAATTATTGACCGTTCTGTCATTGACTGTTACGTTTACACGTTGTGGTTGTACAGGAACAACAAGTGTAGTTTTGGAAATAGAGAAGTTGTTTCTTTCTTTTCCGACATGAATTACAACATTGACTATTACGACATGATTATCCATTTCCCCATTGCGAAGACTCCCGACATGGTGATTGAATATGATGGATTCCGCGACACCGACCAACAGTACCGTGTCGATATTGACCGGTTGTTTGACGAGGTTATTCAGTACGCATTGCCGACCGACATGCTTCACAGACTGCACCGTCTTGGTGGAACTCGTGAGGAGCGTATTGAGGCTGTGCGTCCGTTGATTCCTGTGCCCGCATGTGTGTAATTTTTCCAAACTTTGCGCTTGCATTACGCCGCATGTTGTCGTATCATGTCGTCATCAAAAGGAGGTATCATCATGGAAGCAGAAACCAAAATCGCAATCAGTTTCAGGACCGCAATCATAATCCGTGAGTTGTCGAAAATTATTGGGTGCGGTAACATCGACTGCATCATTAACGACTTCAGCCGTTCCGTCGGACTGATGCACGAGTTGGACAAGGTGTTGAACGCAGAGAAGGTGAAAGAGGCTGATGGAGGTGCGGAATGAGCGAGTACGATTTCGTGTATGAAGCTGAACCGGTTAAAAACAAGGTTAAACGTGAAATGAAACGGCTCACCAATAATGTCAAGGAAATAAGCCGTCGGTATTTGAAGGTCGAACGTTATTATGGCGGTGATAATGGAAATTTCCGCCTCAAGTTTAATTCAGGTATTCAGACTTTCACAGTTGTCATAGGAACACGTGAAGAGTGTAGATGGTACAAGCCTATGATGGCAATCGCGCTAAGCAACATGGTCGAGGAATTGAAACATTCCGACAAGGAGTGACCACATGACCGCATACGCACCATTCAAGTCATCCGACGTGTTCAACAGGTGCATGGACGGTATCAAGGCAATCGAGTCCGAACGACGTAAACTACGTAAGGCGTGTATCATCATGACTGTCAACGACTTCAACAATGCATGGTACAACAAGCTGTTACGCCGCCGCATTACGTTGCGTGATGGTGTACGCCTTGCGAAGACGGAAGGAAAAAGTAATTGGTGGGATTCTTGTTGGCTTTGGTACGATGGTCAGAGATTAGATCATCTCCGCAGCATTGCAAAGATGTGTCTCAGGTCTGAGTCTGATGATATCGTGCTAGACCAAGAAGCCGTGAGTGTCGTGTTTAGGTGACCTCCTGCGCCAGCGTATATGTGTTTTTTCACAATTTCGTGCTTGATTTACTCGCATAATCGTGGCATAATGCAGACATCAACCACACAAAGGAGCTACATGAGTGACAATAACACACAACAAGCAAACGTAACACCTAACCAATACGGATGGATTTGCCCAGTTTGCGGAAGAGTGCACGCACCAAGCATTATGTCTTGTCCATTTTGCAGTGCATCAACAATTTTCAATCCTCCGTATCATCATCCAAACACCACTCCTGCGGTGCCCAATGATCCTATTTCGTGGTCTTGGAGCTGGCCAAGATGTACTGTGAGTGATTCTGGTTCCACGACTTCTAAAGGTAAAATACACAAATGAGCACAATGAATGGATCCGTGTAAGATGGATGTGGGCGAGGCATAATCACTTAAACGTGAAGGAGTAGTACGTAATGAGTATTGACAAAGATAATGTTAAGTTGGTGTCGGTCGTTGTGTTCATTTTTCTCGTGTTTCTTGTAATAGGATTAATCATCGGCCCCGACAAAGGACGTGAAATCGGCAGGAACGACAAGACCAATCGCGAGATTGTTACAACGTATGAGGTTTTCTCGTCTGGCGGTAGTGACGCATTACCTTCAATCAGAACGTTCACCGATAAGGACGATGCCCTGTTCTGGATGCGTCATTGTCGTGTTGTAGATCGATCTGGTACTGTTTTGGGATACAAAATAGATACTACAGTGCAGGAACGTCATCTTTCGGTGCTTGAATAGCGTTGTACGTGTACTAGCGCACGTCACAACACCAGTCCATCGGCAATTGTCGGTGGACTTTTTTATTTTTGCGGTCTGGCATTTCACTTTTCGCCTAGGACGTGTTGTGGCGTCGTGTGGTGCGTGGTGATGGTTGCGTTATATGGTCTATTGTGGTGGGGTTGCGGAGAGGAAGGGAGGGCAACCACGGACCCGCAATATGGGACCCAAAATCACCTAAACCAATAGACATTATTGACAATCATTTTAACTGACACGAGTGGCCATATCCACCTCTCACTGCCATTACTTGTCATAATTAGTATTATGCGACACGCGCATGGGCCATACACGGGCGCAGTTTGACCGATCACTACATTGTCAACATTATTGATAGAGTATGTAGACTATAATGTGAAGTGCCGAAGTGGTGTATCGCGCGGCAATCATGGCGCGTGTGGTGAGGTGTGTGGTTGACCAATCCTCCCCATATCTCCTATAATCACCGCCACTCACTACACACTGCATTACATTGACCCTGCACACTCGCCTTATCACGCCACCACACGGCACAAAAAAACCCAGTGTGTTAGACTGGGGTCGTATGACATATATTTGCAGAGTATCAGACCAGCGTTTCACCTTCAATATCTTCGAATCTGTCTGCCATCAATTTGAGCGTATCATCCGGCACATTGTGAATATTGCCATAGTGTTTCGTCATGCGAACAATTGTCACGTCATATCCTCTCGATTTAGCCAGATCAATATATGGCGCAACTTCCCATTGTCTGGTGAATGTATTAGACACGACAATGTCAACATGATGTTGCATCGCATTTTTGACCATATCGAGGCAAAAAACATGGCCATTGCGAGAAAGAGCTTGTTTGTAAGCATAGATACCATTATGGACATGAAACATGTCGGCCTCAATACGAAAACAGCCGAGTGATTTTGCATATGTGGATTTTCCGCTTCCGGGTAAACCTCTGACAATGGTGAGGTTCATTTGCGTTCTCCTTTTGTTGCTATCGCGAACCCTATTGCCCGCTTTGATGCGATCATTACACCAAAACATGATGATCATGTCAACACACAAAATCAAAGAAGTCGAAAATAATTATAGCACATCACTCTTGACACAACGCCGCACATATGCTATACGCACGCGCCCGCATTCCATTACATACGCCCCACAGCAGCACAAAATCCACCACAACCAGCCACAAATAATTCCGCACCTTAGAAAACGACACATCATAAACCGCGCAATGACATACACTTGCGACACGAAAAAAATAATTGAAAAAAGCTGTTGACGTGATAAGGGGATTTTGGTGTAATGATGACATCAAAGCGAGGATGGGCCTCGCGGAGATAAACGAGGAGAATGGCAATGAACGCAACAGTAGAAGCAAGGTCGGTCGCAAAGAGGGCGAGAGCCGCACTTTCCTACGCCAACATGTCCGGCAAGTATGCATTCGCCGATAACGAGCGGTTCGTTGGAGTTACCCTTAACAAGCATGATGCCGTTCACGTGACCGTGTTGGCCACCGGCAATTACAAACCGATTTCGATCAACACCAAGATTGATATCCGTTAACAACCAAACCCGCGCCCGTGCGTAACGCGGGCAGAAATGAGGACGAAAATGAGCGCAAAATGGCATTACGAGGACGAGAATGTCGCGTACGCAGACGGAACGGGGACGTACGAAAAAGGGTGGTACGCAGCCTCACCGTCAACTGTCGAGGCTGGGCAGTCTCCCGAGCGCGGGCCGTTTGCCACGCGTGAGTTGGCAGAGGCTGAAGCCTTGAGACTCGCAGACGACGAAAAGGCGGGTTAATCACACAACACGCGCCAGTGCGTACGCGGGCAGAAACGAGGAGACAGGCAATGACAACGAGAGATGCGAACGGTAAATTGTTGACAAAAAGCGTCAAGCGCGAATCCAACGGTTGGGGCTCGACTGTCTGGTTTGGCGGTGGTCTGGGCTGCTGCGCTACCAATATCCGGCGATATATCTATTCAACGCGCCGACATGCTTACACCGCCGACATCTCCCACGATATCGGGAAGAACGGCAGAGTTCGGTAACCACCAAACGGAGTACACCACATGAAACTTGGACCTTGGACACTGTTTGATGAAATCTATGTGGCATTATGCGTATTGATTGCGACGTTATTATTAGCACTTTGCGCAAATGTCTGACTGGTTTAACGCGCATCCTCTAAGTGGGGGTAGTGTGCGGGGTACGGATTAACGAAACGCGAATCCAAAGGTGACGCATGAACGTTGTAGAACTCAAGACGATTCTTAAAAATCACAAGACATGGGTGGAAACAAATTGGGAAAAAGGAACAAAAGCAGACTTGCGCTATGCAGACTTGCGCGGTGCAGACTTGCGCTATGCAGACTTGCGCTATGCAGACTTGCGCGGTGCAGACTTGCGCTATGCAGACTTGAACGGTGCAGACTTGATCGGTGCAAACTTGCGCGGTGCAGACTTGCGCTATGCAAACTTGGATTATTCCTGCCTTCCTCTGTGGTGCGGTTCTCTAGACATAACAGTAGACAAGCGCATTGCTGCACAAATCGCCTATCATTTTTGCCGCCTTGTATGCGATGACGAGGATGCCAAACAGGCACAGGAAGCTATTGCCGGTTTGGCTAACCAGTTTCACAGGATGAAAGGGTGCGGTAAAATCGAAAAGAAAGAGGTGACAGAATGAAAACGACAGACGCGAATTTCAAACCAACGCCGGGACCGTGGAGCGTAAACGGAAGTCATAAATATTGGTCTGTATCGAACGCGCAAAAAATCGAAGACTTGGGCGGCATCGTCAAGACGTTAGATTGCGACCTCGTGTCGGTCATTTCCGAATGCGATCCGTTAGAAATGCAATCCAACGCCGTACTTATCGCCGACGCCGGGACGGTCTATCACGAAACCGGAAAGACGCCATCTCAATTGGCGGAGGAAAACAAAATATTGCTGTCGGCGTTGGAACAGACAATGGATGCATTGAATGAAATTGCCATGACTAAAGGATATTCCGAAAATAATCATATGTCCTGTGTTATAGCCCGTCATGCCATCGACAAAGCGAAAGGACTCTAACACCATGACCATCACAATTAAGCAAGCCAAACGCATGTTGCGCCGTGGTCGCGCCACAATCGCACGTTTCGACCACTCGCCGGATTGTGTTCCGCTAAAACCAGTCACTGGATGGGGAAACGGTCCTGATCCATCTTGGAATGTCGTGGACTATCGCGGCAATAAGTTTATCGTGGTGGACGACAACAGGACTAAACATCCGTGTTATGTGCCTCTCCCTGTGTAGGGGGTGGCGTAGGGTGTACGGATCAAAGGAAAAGAGACTATGGACAAGCAATACCACGTTATCGACAACACAACCGGCAACGCGCTTGACTTTAGCGTTTCACCAATGAGCGGCAAACCGACATTCTATTGGGTGCCGGTTGATCGGGCAACACTATTCGACAAGTGCAATGCCTATTTCGCAATCGGGTTGCTGGCATTCCTGCTCGGTACTGAGTATTACGACAAGCTGATTGTAAAGGAGGTCTAACCATGACGCAGAAGACTATCGTTATTGCATACAAGGACGGCCAGCAATACAAGGAAGTGTTCCCTTGCCCTGAGGTGGGGTGGGCCGTGTACTACCGGTTAAAGCGTGAAGGGTGGGCCGACATTGAACTCATTCCGTATGGTCAATGGGTATGCCTATGCGTAATAACGATATGCGCAATCGGTATACTAGTGGCACTGGTCACAAGCTACCTATTGTGGTATTCAACATGCCACTTTGAACACGCCATTTCTGGCTAAAACGTGTCGTTACAAGGCAGGACGCCGTGAAACACGATAAACTCAATCGGATATGTGGTTTTGCTGGTGTTCTGAGTTTAGAGAGATCGGTTTTTTAACATACTCTATAGACTTTGTGGTCATTTACAACGTCACAATGTACGTTTTATGACGCAAGTGTATAGAGTGCAACAAGTTACAGAAGGAGATTGAGAAATGACTATGCTTCAAGTTTTGGGATTTCAGATAATTGCCACAGTTGTAATTATTATCAGACTTGCGATTATTTCAAGTCCAAATGATTCTTACAAAACCATTACAGGTTCATTACCCGCATGGGGTGGGTATGGGTGTACGGTTCAAACCACAAACACACACCACCGGCCATCAATCAACACATCAACCTGGCTGACAAATATACCCAGTGAACGGTAACTAGACAGCGAGCCATATACGACCACATTTAGCTTGTTGCCGTTCATTATCGAAACCAACTCTGCCAACTGGCAAGGATAGACCGAACACACACAATCAACACGAGGTGACGCTATGGTGAACAGAAACAGATTGGAATCGTGGAACGCCTCAACCCTTCCGGTTGTCACGCCCTGCAAAACGACATGGTTTATTGCATCGATCATTGGTGTTCACAAATCACAGCTTGGATTGACTCCGCGCAATTTCAATGTCTCGTTTAGTCCACTTCTCGCCGTTCGGCTTGACCACAGGACGACCATTGAACTCTAGTGAGTCACTAGTCAATGACAATCCATGCAATAATCTACCATCAGAGTTGAATATGCGACGTCTAACCACATACGACTTGCACTTACGTTTACGGCATAGTCGAGAACGCAAAAACTTTGCCCTGCGTTCACATGTGGCTATCACTTCATCGAATGTAAATGGGTTCTCTAGTACATGCTCGCGCTTTGTATGTATCGACTCCAATAGACGTATCGCGCTTAACAGGCACACTCGCGTTTCCTTCGCACCCATTTGTTGTCCTTTACTTCAACCGAACCTTCACGCTCTAGCCGTTTCAAAATCGTCCTGATTCGCTTTGCCGACATATCGCATTCTCTCGCAAGGGGGGGGATTGGGGTATACGCCTTTGAATCCAACTTGCTGAAAATGTCAAGGATTTCGTCTTGGTCGTAATTGCTAGGAAGCGGCTTAAAGTCTATGTCTTTGACGATACCCTTGGCGACGTTACCCCAACATGTGTCGCAAAATGTCGATCCATGTTTTCCGCAACAGTCACAGTCCTTGGCAATGGTTCTGACAAGCTGTGTCATACGTGTAATCAGTTCATTAGTCATATTGCATTATGCTCCGCGTTCATTGTTCATACGCAATATGTTACACGAAACCACATCCATAGTCAACAAAAAACCCCCTAGACTTTTGGTGTCCTAGGGGGTGGGTGGAGGTGTACCCATGAACGCTATGTACTCACAACGCCGACGATTATAGTACAATGACAGTCATTTGTCAAGCGGAAATTGATGTCATTTGGTCGGCATCTTCGCACACAGTTTTAGCGCATTGTACTGCTCGCTGTCGATAAGTACGCAATACTTCCTGTCCGCAATCACCTTGTCAATGTCGTGTTTCATCCATACGAATGACCCGCCCATACGCACGGCAGACCAAACCGCATTGCGCTTCCACCAAGAAACGTCGGCCAACACCATCGAATTGAGCAAGAACTTGTCGCACTTGTCACGACCCATCAGTTCCGCCATATAAAGCGCGTCGTGAGGCAATGCGTGACCAAGTATCCAGCCCATCAACGGATGACCAATGAACCGCCAGAAGAAGCGCGGGATACTCGCACCGTCAGTTACCATGCCTTTCTTGATAAGCACGGCCCTGCCTTCAACCAACTGCGATATCCAATTCTCACAGACAGACCAATTTTCGGTGCCGTCCGTGAGTTTTTCCATCTTCGGCAATTCAGGATAGAACACGATTTTCATATCACACTCACTTTGCGACATTGGCATTGTTCCACTCGACACGTACAACATCGATACGGACACGGATACCGCTTATCATGTTCATAAGCTGTTCCCACCAACCAACTGGCAAAGCCTTAGCAGTATCTTCACATTTGACAGTGCCGTCATCAAACACGGGATTGTCAGACCCAGCACAAGCGTTCAACTGTTCAGCAGAACGAGAATCCCAATGAGCAATAGTAACTGCACCCTTGCTACCAGACACACAACCGGAAAGAACGCAACAAGCCAAACAACCGACAACAATCATCTTTTTCATTTCAAAGACTCCTCATTAGCCAACGTTGCAGAATCAGGACCGAACACAGAAAAGACAGGAACTTGATTTCTGGGCATAACCAACGAAACAGACTTAAACCAATTGCCAACAGTCAGATTGTCACTGAACTGACTTACAAGAGCATTGGTGAATCTGCCACCGTCATCACCGCCATAGCTTGATTTACCGTCACCGCATCCACCCATGTAAATCAGATTGCATTTGATATCGAAACCACATACGGATTGACGTGCATTAAAAACACGCACATAATCATGAGGTCCACGCATCATGGTTCCGCTGTTGCAACAATCAAGAATCAAGTTGACAGTGATCTTGTTATTGATTCTAAGTAACATCTCTCCAACCAAGTCATCCGTGAATTGACCGTCCCATAAACAAATGGTCGAGTCCAATCCACCGTTTTCGTCACCGTTTACATCCTTGACCTGACCACCATGACTAGAACCGTATGCAACAAACTGGTCGCCGTCCTTCATTCCGGCACATGCCGCCACGCACGACGATGTGACACGGTATGCCGTAGCCTGTTCATTCGTAAGCAACGTGACTTGATATCCACGAGACTCAAGCAATGCCTTAATCCGTAGAGCGTCTAGAATCGTTCCAGTACAATCGCCAGACCAACCTCCATAAGACGAAGGGTTTACATGATCTAGGCCCCATACGACGGCCCTGCGCGTGATTCCGTCGATGTTGGTTGTAGTCGTGGTTTGTATAGTAAAAACTATCGATGAATTCTGATTGTCATTCACATTGGTTGAAACGCAACCAGCACCCAACCATGTCATAAACGCAAGAGCAATTGAGGCAAGAACCTTTCCAGAACCATTGCAATTAGGACATGTCTTGTATTTCACATTGTCAGAACAACCACCAGCACAACAATCAGGACAAACAGACTTGACTTTGTTGACAACCGTATCAGGTGTCATGGTTTTTTCAGTATAAGCGCAGAACGATGCTGTGATCTTGTCCTTGCCATCAACAATGAGAATTGTCGGATAAGTCACGCTCTTTCCGTACTTAGCAAACCATTTCGTGTACACCGTCTTATTATCAGTCTTATCAGCGTCAATGACAGTCCACAGTTTGCTCAATGCTTCCATGCAACCATTCTTGACGAACGTCTTGCAATGAGAACACGATTTGGTGTTTTTCAGAACGACAATTTTCATATTACCGCCCATTTCTTTCACACTTGTCAATTGCATCCACAACACGGGTCAATGCAACATTGGTAGCCGCCATAGTTTCCATGAATTTAGAAAACACGAGATGAATCATATAACCAAGGATTATTGATTCAACAATCAGACATGCAGACAATATACCGACTGTTGTCATCTTGTCCATGCGTTCAGCGGCGTTCATAACGTCAGGCAAATCAGTTGCCATAGCCAATGAATAAGAACACATAACAAAACCGAACAACGCAAAATAAGAAACCCATCTGGCCGTCATATACTGTCTATGCTGATTGCTCACTTCATAAATCCTTTCTTAAATCAATGTGTTGATATAAGACGTGTAAGTATCATTTTCATCGTGATATTATCGTTCAATTGTTGGTTAGAGAATTGGTCACGGAATTGACGTTTACAAAAAACAGGTTGGTGCCGTTCGAGAACATGTGCGCCTGATTTCCGTCGATTTTTCGCTCGATGTTCTCTAACCGCTGCAAAATCAGGTCGGTGATTCGTTCGTCGCTCATTTTCAAAATTCTCCTGCTTAAACAGTCCTCACCGCCGCATTATTTCCACGCGCTTGGCATTGTCGCGTAATCGTTCAGCCCGGTCGCGTTGTAATAGCATTGAGCACACTCAGTTCCGCTGGCAGTCGGAAACTGCTCATATAAGTGAGTTGTGCCGTCTGGCATCAAGGCGGATTCGCCTGTCAAATTTGAACAATTGTAGAAAGTGGCAAAGAACATTTCAGTCGCTGGCGTGCCAGAAATATTTCCGAACAAACCAGATGGAATCGGGCCTGTCAGATTTGAGCAGCCACAGAAAATTCTAGTGAACATGTAGTCCGCTGGCGCACCGGATATATTGCCGAACAAACCTGATGGAATCGGGCCTGTCAGATTTGAACAATTGTAGAAAGTTTCAAAGAACATGACCCTAGCTGGCGTGCCAGAAATATTTCCGAACAAACCTGATGGAATCGGGCCAGTCAGATTTGAACAATTGTAGAAAGTGTCGCGGAACATTTCAGCCGCTGGCGCACCGGATATATTGCCGAACAAACCTGATGGAATCGGGCCAGTCAGATTTGAGCAGCCACAGAAAGTTCTAGAGAACATGGCGTACGCTGGCGTGCCAGAAATATTTCCGAACAGCCCGGATGGAATCGGGCCTGTCAGATTTGAACACCCATAGAAAGTGGTGTCGAACATGAAGTACGCTGGCGTGCCGGAAATCGCACCGAACAAACCTGACGGAATCGGGCCTGTCAGATTTGAGCATCCATAGAAAGTGTAGTAGAACATTTGGGCCGCTGGCGTGCCCTCAAAATCAAGCCCACCTGACATTGTAACATTATGTCCGCCGACGAAAGTGCTACTGAACAATTCCATGAAGTTTCCTGTCGAATTGCGCCAGTCACCCCTAAATCTGATCTGCTTACCTTTGAGCGTTATCGTGTTGCTTGTCCACGGCACAAACACACCGTCGCCGTCGTCTACCAGAGCTTTGGACGGATCAGCAGGCTGGCCATACCCTGTCCCACCAATCGTTATGGCCGCTGGATATGTGCTGACATACTTAAATGTCAGCGTGACCGGCCCTGCGCTCGCCGCTGCCCAATCCTCGTCGAAATCCATCGCAAAATGTCCGAACGCGAGAATCGGCAAAAGACACAGAGATATGAGTTTTCGTTTCATTATATGTGCTCCCAGGCATCGTCTCCGTCTTTCCGCCGCAACTCTGTGATGGTGAACTGCAACGCCAGAGCAAGCTGGGTCAGGCGCAAGGCAAGCGTGTAGTTCTCCGCAGTGTTGGCGGCGTCAATCGCAGTCGTGATTATTGAATCGTCCTCAAACTTGTCAACCACTTCGATTCCGGCGAGCTGGCAAAACCCGTTGCACGTCTGACGGTATTGCGCCCGCAGCCCCTCAACCAGAGCGTCATGAGCAGCGTGCTCTTCCGCCTGCTCCTGCGCCGCCGCGTTCTCCGCGTCGATCACGTCTTGCGGCTTGTTGGCCGTGAGTTCATAGCCAGCCGCCCTGCATTGTTCCGGTGTCGGGTTGACTGTCATGCCGATTACTCTCGGCCATTCATTCACATAGCGAATACTCATAGCCCCACCCCCTTCCAGTCAGAATTTGACACGCGCCGGATAAGCAGCGTGTTCCATCCGTTGGTGTCCACGGTCGGAGTCTCGGCGTAGTTAATGATGTTGGTCGCAAAAGTGAATGAATTGGTGCCGGGATAATACGACAGGCTCACGCGGCTGACTCCCGCAGTGCCGTATCCTGTCGGGTCTAAAGTCAGCACACACGGCGCGTCAGCGACCAGCACCGGCATGTTGCCGTGCGCTATGGCCACTGTGGCTGTTCCGTCGGCTGGCGTTACCGTGCCTGTCCAAGCGGTGTACGGAGCCGCTATCGACTGCGCCACATGCTGCGTGACGGCGTTCGCGCCGATAAGCGGGTCACCCGAAACGTTGCCGCCTACTATTGCGAGGTTCGTCGCCGTGCCGTCGGTCAGCTTGACGTATTTTCCTGGGTGCGGATCGGCGGCAACCGTCTCGTGGTTGTTGATCTGCGACTTCGCCTGATACGCCTCCAGCAGCGCATCGTCGATGTCGGCGCGCAACGATGCCGTGATGTTGGTCACCCATGTTTGTCCGGCATTTCCCGTTGCCATCCAGTTAGCCATGTCCGTGTAGGACCATGTTTCGGATGTCAGAGGGGGAGCGGACCCCAGATAATAGGCGGCCACGTTTGTCGTCAGGCCTACGCCGCTGTAATAGACGTTCGTCCGCGCATCGGTGGTGATGTTGTAGAGACAGAAGCTGGTTGACGCCAACGGAATCGTCGGAGTGACGAGCAAATACCAATTGTCAACGCCGTCAGACCACGTGATGGCGACGGCCGTTGGATCGTCCCAAATGTGCTGTGCCAGCCATCCTCCACCAGAAAACTCATCCAACGGATACGGCAACGGCAATGCGTCAGCGCTGCCGTCGAAATGCCACTGCATCAGCGGGCGGACGTTAACCCCATAGACGACATTGCTCCCGGTCGAAACCATCCAATTGGTCGGGCTCTCGTACCAGCGCGTCACCCTGTTTGTTGCCGAGTACTGCGCCAGCGCGTCCATGGCCGCCGGGTCCGATTCAACCTTGACGTAGGTGTTCGTGCCCAGCCATCCGGTCCACGATGCCAGCGGAAGGTAACCGCCCAGCCACGAGAGCGTCTGGTTCGTGGTGGTGTACCGGTTGATGTTGTCCGTGAAGTCAAAGACCCCACGCACGGCGTCCCACACGAGCATCTGCCCGCTCGCGGTAAGCGGCGTGCCGTCCACGTCGTCGGCGTCCGTGAGTTTCATTCCCCAGGTGGGGCGCACGAGGATGGTTCCGGCGTTGGCGTGGCGGTTGATGACCGCGCCCATGCTGATGCGCGGGTACGGTGCCTGTGGTTCATACCTCGTCAGGAACCCCGGCGTGTTCGTGGACAGGTAAACAATCATGTTGTTCGTCCAGCCGGTCTCCCCGTACAGCGCCCCGGTCGTGTCGACGGCGCTGACGTTGCCGAACCAAGTGATCATCCCGAACCCGTTCGGCAGGATGTTCTGCGTGGCCACGCCGAGCGTAGTGGCCGGGCGCACCGCGGGGTCGGCCTTGGCCAGCGTGAACTCGCACTTCCCGCTGTTACCGACGACGCCCGAAAACCGCACCACCATGCCGTTCGTGATAATCTGGCCGGACGCGTTCTTGCCGTAGATGTACGATTCCTGGAAGAATTGACCCTCGTCCACGCCTCCGATGCCGCCACGGAAGGTCATCCAATTCGGGTCCCAGGCGATCTCGCCGATGGCCAGCGCCGATGAATAGGCCGTGCCGAAAGCCAGCTTGTTCGTGACCGTTGCCGAGTAGAGCGTCTGGTTGGTGGACGTTCCATTTACACGGTCAAGTTTCTGAGTCGTAATATTGTACGTGTTCGTCGCAAGTAGATATGCTGAATCGGCACTCGCACGCGCAACCAAGTCAGTAGTTGAAGCGCCGGAAGACGCCACATATTGCGCAATGTTCGTCACTTCAGACGGCGTTGTAAGACCGCTGAAATTGACGTTTGTAACGACGTTATCATTCTTGTCCAATTGGTCATAGGGCTTTGTAATGACGCTCGCCGCGAATGACACAAAAGGAATCAGTATAGCAATGGCATACTTGAACATTACACAACACCTTTCGACTTTAGAACTTTAGCAAGGGTGAGAAGAAAGCGGCGGACCTGACCTGCGCTAGACGAATCTGTCAACTCGAAAACGTCATCCTCGCCCTCTTGGTCAATGGTGAAACCTTCGTCAGACTTCATCACGAAATGCTGTGCAACAGGCGTAGGCGAGGATGGAACACCATTAGGATTGTTCTTGACTGTAATCTTGGTATTGCAGTACAAATCACCGTCATCAGCAAGAACCAGCGTGAAATCATCGATATACGACGGCTTCTTTGTCGAGAAATAGGCAATCGCATTGTCGGTAGATAATGTCAACGTGGCGAGATAACGGCCAGCAATCGTTTGGTCTTCCGTAAACGTCGAACACGTCGTAAGTTCAACTCCGCTGTCCGCATAGATCGATGCCGTCAGCGTGGACAAATCAGGAGCGGACACAAAGTTATACACCGACAACTGTATATCAGTGTATGCACCAAGAGCCTTGGTCGATACAAAGTTACCCTTCTTGTTTGATATGTCCAACTGAATAGGCAAACTGTCCATATCAAAACTCCTTAATGTCCGATTGCGCGATAAACAACACCCATGCAGTCATCATTCTGCGGCCACCACGTAAAGCCGTTAACAGTGGAATAAATCAGAGTCGGAATACTGTGTTCCGAAACAATGTTTGTCATGGGCGTATATTGCGTCAATTGAACCTGAAAACACGCATTAGAGAACGGCTGGACAAAGTTCTGCGTGTATTTCGTGTTGTGCGTGTAGCGAGTGCCGCCATTGTAAATGACGCCCCAACGCTCCTGCAAACCGTTAACACGATTCTCGTAACCGTTTGCGGCTTTGAGGACACCGGAGGACGCGAATGAACTAAGAGCAATCCACCAAGTACCTTCATCCGTGGAAGGGTCGTGATTCGTGTTTGCGTCTTGCGATGACAGATAAATCTTGCCGTCACTACCCCAACACATTGCGTCAGACGGATATGTGGTGAGACTGTTCCATCCAAGCGTGCCGTACAACTGAATCTGTCGGATGGCCTTGGAAACGACATAAAGAAGCTGATTTGACACGTCTGTAGGTGCCTTGGTCATAAACTGCCAACCATCACTGAAATCAGCCGTCGTGTCACGATATGCCGTACCTTGAACAGGCGTTGCCGGTGAACCAACGGAAGGAGTGGCGTTATCCGCCCATGTGGTGTCCAACTTGAAATCTCTAACTTCGCTCATATCAATACTCCCCGACTGTTGCATCTACCGAGATACCGGCAGGAAACGGAAAATACCAACGGTTGTAACCCTTGTCGGTATAGGTGAAACTCTTGGCCGTCAATGAATACTTGATCCATTCCGGCGTGCCAACAGGAACGTAGAACTTGATTGTCTTTGTCGCCGTCTGCTCAATCTTCACATCAACGCCAAGAACGTCCTTGATAGCATTCGTGATTTCTGGTATAGACGAATCCTTATTGATGTTCTGAAAAATGCGCCTTACAATTTGGTCACGATAATCGTTGTCAGTAGGAGCACCGCCTATTGAAATGGTCGCACCGTTCACCCATGAAATATGGTCATCCATGAATGAGTTTGCCGGTGTGGTGCCGGAATCGCTGTCCATGTACCACCAATTTTCAGGAAGGTCGGAAGGCGTCGTTTCTCTCGTCTGTCCTACAATACGACCAAGACCGTCAAGCCAAATGCCGGAAGCATATGCGATATTGCGCGTCTTACCCAATTCGACAACAGACCTATACGCCTCGTTTATTTCATCTATGAACGCCTGCAATACCTGCGCGTAAACATGCTTGTCACGAAATTGGTCAAGGCTTGACGCAAGAGCATTGCCAGATTGGTTGCGGTCCAACCATTCCGTAAAGTCAACATGATATTTGGAAATATCTACTGACATATTATGCTCACGTCACAGTGATATGGTCCTCATCGAATGTGGCCAACTGTTTCCAAAGAATCGTTACGGAAGAAGATGGAGGAGTCGTGTCTGTTCCGCCAGTCAATGTCGAACCAGACAAAATGATGTAGACTTTAGAAGTACTTGTTGCGTCAGTTGTCAAAGTAATTGAGTTCGCGCCCGTACCAGCGACGATTGCCGTTAACGTAATTGTGGCACCATTAAGAATTGAAGCCACAACATCCGCATTGGCAGTCGTTCCAGAACCGTACTTAGTACCCTCATATGCGGAAAAGTCATTGATGGCATAGTACAGGTTTAACGCCGTGTCCGCATTCGATGTACCAATCTTCACATCGTTTGCAGTCGTAACGGAGTTCTTGAAAGTGTACGTCTTAGAGCCTATTGTTATTTTCTTTGAATACAATAAATTGTAGTAATCTATACGCGCCCAACCAGTTGCCTTAACCTCCGCCTGTTGAGCAACAGTCAATTCCGAAAAAGTCATCGTATTAAGACCGGTTAAGGCTCCATAAATGTCGGAAGCATAAACACTGTCGCCGGGACGATAACTTTCATCACTGCCAGACCACGCTATGATTGCATTTTTAACCTGTGTCACGTAATCTGTAGGGAGCGTGTAACCTGACTTAGCCGTAGCCGTCACCGCCACCGCAATAGGAACCTCGTCAGCACGCCGGAACGAAACAGTGACCAAATCATACGTCTTTGACACGTTGCCGGACGTTTGAGTCATACATGACATTTTGTTATAGATGGAGTCGGTAATGTCCTGATCCTCTCCACCGATAACTAACACACAAATGGAACCCGGAGGCAAACCTTTATCGTCAACTTCGTTTGTGGGGTTCTCGTAAATCTGCGCAAGTGTCACTCCGTCAACATTGCTGACGGCATTCAGGATGGCTTCACTCTCTCGTTGTGCCGTCAACTGAGTGCTGATTTGCTGACGTGTGCGCAACTCCTCGTCCGTCTCTTCGGCGATACCGGCAACAGAAGTCGAATTGACAACGACATTAGTCCAACCCGGCAATGGAGACTGAATGTTCATGGAAGAACTGTCAGCAACAACAACCGGCGTCTTCTCGGTCGAAGTGACATAACCAGTTACCGTTCCGCCACCAGAAATCGTGTAATCGGCGTCAACGGTAAACGTGTGTTCATTGTCGGACGTGGCAACCAACTTTCCCTTGGTAATTACCGTTCCAGCCGTACCAGAAAAAGTCACGGACAACTGAGTAGGAACAGAAGCGCGACGAAAGATACCGTTCAACTGCACAACTCCACTTTGAAAAGCTCCTGTATTGTAACGAGGGTCAAATTGAGTGGAAAGCGCAGAACCCATTTCCCACGTCTCCGCAATGGATTCAGCCGTCAACATAATGATTTGCGACACAAGCGAACTGTCTTCCAAATCAATGCTGACCGTGTTACCATTCGCGTCTGTAACCGATTCTAAACGAGACTTCAGGCTGTTGGCAATGTCAGCCAAACGCTTCTGATTGAACCCCGTAGATGTTACTCCGTAAGTTGACATTATACAACCCTCAGATTACAATTATAGCAGAACCGTAAATAGTTGCAAGTTCTAACTGCATAATAAATTCTCTTGACACAGTATCGAACCTGAAATCAACCACGTTAACGCTCGTAACACCCTCAGTCTGTGAGGCGACATTCGCAATGTATTGGCTTGCGCTTTTCTCGGAGTTGCGCGAACCAAGAATACCGTCGCTCGTGTCAGTAGGCATCCAAGGTATACCGCTGTCAATATTGAACTTCCATTCGCCAAGTTGTTTGTTCAACCGTATGCGGACACGCTGTACAACTTCATCAACACCCGTAGACTCTTCAATAAGTCCTGCTGTAGTTATTACCATGTCGCCATTTGTCGGACTGACTTTAAAATCAAGACTCATAATTGAAATCCTCAAAGTGAACTAGTAGTTACTTTTCTCCATTCACTACCATTATAAATCACTATTGTTCCCAATGTATCATTGAAATAGAAACGTCCTTTAGAGGCACCGGGAGCTGCTGCTGGTTGTAAATACATCCATTTTGACGCCCGCACAGTGTCAGTGTTTAAATCTCCCGTTGTGTCGTTGTTTGTCAAGACTATATTTTTGAACGTGGTCACATTATCGCCAAGCACATTGATTGCGGGAGACGTTATATTCACCTGCGGAGTCGTTACATTTACAGAACCGTCCTTGACGCTCACAACCGTAGTGCGGTCATCATTTCGCAATTCGACCGCGTCACTTTGCCAATTTGACGGCACATACGGCTTTAGACCAAGACCGACAATGCAAATTGCGTCAGTCATGTCGTGGTGCCTGATTCGTGTGGTCAACGGCAAATCGGTGTCAACCGGATTCTGAATACCGCCCAACTCGACCACATTGTCTATCCCGCGTTGTCCGAATACCAAAAGGCATGGATCATCGACATTGACAGGAACAGTGAGAAACAACCCCCCGCCCACTGAGGCAGGCAAGACCACAGGAACATTTTCAATGAGCGGGGGGTCTAAATACTTGACGAAACCGTTTCCTACAAACTTGATACGGACTGACATTTGAACAGTGGCCATTCCGGTTGAATAATCAAACGACTTGATTATCCCCGGTGACGCGGTATAAAGGGAGTACGCAAGATTGTCAAAATCAAGCTCAAACTTCAAACCTTCTGGAACAGTACGCAAATCCATTACTTAAAACTCCCCCAAAGACCGCTTGCAGGATTCATGACCTTACAATCAAGGTTCATTGTCCACTCGTTGTCAACCGTAGAACCGTCAAAAGACAAATTGTGTATCAGCCAATCCTTGTTTAACTGAGGATTGATTTTAGATTCAAGTGTCACGAAATCGCCAGCCCAAACAGAAGGATTCAAATAGGCTTGAACACGCACGGCATACATGATTTTGAACGGACCTTCGAGAGACGGGACCGCCGTCATCAAATTGCCTGTGCGATAAGACACGATGTGATTGCGATTGAAATTGGTTCCGTCCAACATTGCCTGAAACACGCCGTTAGGAAGGATTGTCCACGAGAACCCATATTGCAAGGCCAACTTGTTCAATATGTCCTCGGTCTGACCGGCGTATGAGAATCCACCGCTTCCCAACCTCATGCTTGACGGTACGGTAATACGAGAAGTGTCCCATTTTGCTTTAAGGTTGTCAGACAGAGATTTCAAAATGTCAACAAGAGCCGTATATGCGGAAAAAGTAACAGTATCTTTGCTCTGTATGAACTGAGTCGTGAACGTGTGACAGTACACCGTGGTAACAAAATTAGCGCCGACACGCCGAGTATACGAATTGATGATTCCGCCTGAATAAATTTCCTGCAATCCGGTTGTCTCTGTGCCGACCTTAACCACAATTTTCAAACACGGCTGATTGAACAAAGCGCGCTTATCGACAGACAGGTTGTAAAACGTGATTTCACTAAAACCTGGGATTCCCAATATGGTCTGCTCGACATGGAACTTGATACCAATCGTGTCAATGGATCCGTCAGACAAAGCAGAAATGGAAGTCACAGAAGACGTGTTTGTCTCGTCAACCGGACTAACGTCAACCTGAATCAATCTGCTGTATGGATTAGCTGACGGCATAAGGAAACTCAAAATCCTCAACTGGAGGTACAAGGTAAACTTTTGCGGAAGAACCAAGGCTTTCTGATGTCATGTTCTGAGTACCGTCTATGTCATAAACAAACAATGACCATCCTTCCAACGAATCGACACCAGAACCTTGAATCAAATTGTTGATTCCCGTAGCCAAAACAACACCCGTCAAAACCAATTCATTGTTCGCATCAATGATGTCGCACAACCACCGCTTGGTGATGTCACCTGACCAATACGTTCTGAAAGTAAACGTACCGGTGTCAGTCGTTATGCTGAATTGTCTTGCCGCCGAACTATCTGCCGGTACAACGTAAGCCATGATTACCTCGTAAGGATGATTGATCCAGTCCTTTGAACAGGTATAGTGCCAACATCCTGCTGTTCCTCGATAGCTTTTACGGAAGGTGCCGCATTGACTCTTGTTAATGTCGCCAACGTAACAAAATTGACCTTTTTGAGAGTTATGGTGAACCTCAAAGCGCCACGGAAAGGCTGATTGTGTACGGCATTGTAATTCAGCACAACCATGTCGTTGTACATAGCATGATAGGTATACAAGTCGAAAACGTCACGGCTTCTCCACAACGATTCAAGTTGAGCAAGTGCCTGCACGGCCATGTCGTATCCGCTTTTGTTTGTAACGGAAGACACGTTTGTCTGAACACACCTGATTACAACTTCTTGCGGCTTCTGTATAATGTGGTCTGAGACAATACTACCGTCCTCAACAGTAAACTCCGTCATAACGGAACTGCGGTTGTGGTCTTCGCCTTCCAAAACATTGACCTGAAACCCGTCAATCTCGTACAAAAATACGGGGGTCTTAACTCTGTTTTTGAATGGAATAGCCATAACTATTGAGAAAGCGGATGTTGATAGTTGTTGAACGTAGAACGCTTCACATTCTGACCGTTCCAAGTAACTGAAGGTGACTGTGTTCCTGCACCGTTAATCTGGATGGACACACTCTCGGGAACAGTGTTCACCTTGTTTGTTCCAAGTCCAGCCTGCGCATCAGGACGCATTCCGATTTCATCCTTCTTTACGTAAGCCTTTGATGTGGTCACTGACTGTTTCAAACCTTCAATAAGTTTTTCACCGGCCATCAATGGAGCACCGAAAGGAGTCATCAATTTGAATATCGAAACAATGTTCTTGCGCCATGACTCAAAGAAATTATCGAAGTGTCCCATGAGTGGGTCAAGAAGTACACCCTTCACACTTTGAACGAAATCAGTCAAAGTCTTCAAATACTGATTTGTCATGGGTGAAATTGAAGAAACAAACGTGAGATATGTTGACTTGATTGTCTGTACCAATGTCTGAAAGTTTGTGTTCATGTCTTTCAGATTGGCAAGAACATTCTCACCGACAATAACTCCTTCACGTTCCAAACGCGCACGTTCTGTAATGAAGTTGTCCCAACCCTTCGCCGCAATCTGCATGAAATCTTGCGACACGCCAAGACTCTTTGCGAAACGTGCCGCCTCTTTCACGTCACCTTTTGTCCTTACGTTTATGGCATCAAACAAGTCTTTCAGGATTGAATCAGTGTCACGCACAAGACCGGTCTTAATGTCATGTGTCGGTATACGGAATGCCGCAAGGATTGCAGGAAGTTGATCGCCAGCCAAAGCCGGAATACCCGTAATTGTCGCTTCCAAATCGGCCATTGCGTTGCTTGCGGAATAACCCATGCGTTCCGCCACAGCGCCAAGACCTTGCACAGACTTTGAGGCAATGCCTATCCGCTGTGCCATATTGCCCATTTGAGTTCCTTCAAGCGCGGCGGCTTTAATCTTGTCCGCCACAACCTGAATAGCGTCACTAGCCGATTTGGCCATGTAAACGACACTCGCAAGACCTGGGGCAATGCCGTTTAATGTGCGCAATGTGTTCTGAAGAAGAGAACCGCCGTACTTGTCTGTCTTAGACTTGTCATCCTTCTTGGCTTTCTCTTTTTCTTTCTTCGAGAACGATGGAATCATGCCATAGATTTCAGGCATGGGTTTGCCAGCACCGTAGACCTGCGAACTCGTATATTCAGGAACATTGGTCTTGGATTTTGATGCGGATGTCTTTCGTCCGGCACCTCCACCAGATATGGCACGATTCCAGTTTCGGAATGCGTCGAAACCAGACTGCATACCTTTGAGCGATTTGTTGATGTCGTCAACAATGCTCTTGACAGGTTGCAACGCCTCTGCGGCTTCTTGCGCACCGTTCTTCAGTTTGTCGGCGTCAAGTCCAAGACTGACAACTAACTCTTCAACCGTTATCGCCACGTTTGGACTCCAATTTCGCCTTCATGGCAATCATGTCTTGCCAATCCAACATTAACGTCATCTCGTAACAATCGCCTATAGTCAACTCGCCTGACTTGATCTGTTTCCAATTTGTCAAGCCTGAATGACACAGACGCGAAAAGAAACTGAGAGAACCAAAACCTTCCGGTACGTCAATCTCGACAGTATCCGAATCGCGAAAACCGTCAAGACCCAACTTGCAGACTAAATCTTGACGCCTTTCAATATATCTGCAACGTTCGGAAAAAAATCCTTCAACAAGACCCCGATTGATTTCACCTGCACAAAGAACAGGTCTTGTTTGTGGACATTGAACCATTCCTGAAACGCGACAGGACTGTTCATGTATTTACCGTCCGGCAACACGACATATTGACGGACCTCGTTAAACAGTCGTTTAATCCTGTCGCCATCAAGTTTTCCAATGTTTCCGACAATCTGCCAAAGGAAATTTTCGACAGCATCATCTTCAGAAAATTTAATGGCGGACAGAACAGGCGAGAACGTGATAGACGCCTCGGTCATCAAGTCCATCGCCTTGTCTGGCGACAGACTCATGACCTTGTAATCATTGCCATTGACACTAAGTGTTTTAAACTCCATTGCGTTGTTCCTGTGGTCTTATAATTTTAACCGGCCTGATTCTGAAGAATGACGCGAGCCACAAAGACGAACTCGATGCCTGCCTGCTTCTTGTCGCCAGTGGTAAGGTCGCCTGGAAGAGAAATGCACCCGTCAGCAAACGAATAGAGAATCTTAGAACCGCTGTATAGAACAGCCGTGGTCGTACTCTCAGAGAAATCCTGTTGCTGGAACAGGTCATAAAGATACTGACAATCCTCGGAAGTTTCGCGCAACGTGAAATGCAATCTGCCGCCCTGCTGTGTCGCACGATTCAATCCGGGGCCATCGGTCCCCTCAGTGATGTCAACCTCACCGCCTACAAACTCAACGGTGAACGAAGTGCCATCCATAAAACCGCCAAGCGCCTTACCACCGACAACCAGACGATGGTCTTTCTGTGCATAGATTTTGGTTCTGGTCAAGCTCATTTAACGTGTCTCCTTTACACTTACTGAACCATGTCGATGTTGACAGTCACCTTGTGGATTGCGCCACTCAAATAACAAGTGCCGCTGATGCTCGGTCCCTTGCGGTCAGCCCTGTCACTTGCGCTGACAAGGTAAATCGGAGTCGGAACGAACGAGTACGCCTTGGCAACCGTAAACCCGCTGTCACTCTCGCTGTCAGCAATCTGACGGTCGGCAAGGAAACCGTTAAGCACGTACTTGTTGCCGATAACGTCAAGAGCCGCCTTCAGCATCATCGAACCTTCAATCGTGCACGGCACCTTTTTCTTGGCGAGGAACACGTTGAACACCGCGACCTGACATTCCTCCTTGAAGTTCTGAATGCCGACATAATCGTCACAGAACCAAGACGCCGCAGTATTCTTGCCCTCACGAACGAAGATCGAGGTATTGCCGGTCTTGGCCACGACGTTATAGTTCTTACTGTCCAACACAGCCCACTGCGTCTCGGTGATGTCGCTTGCGGTCATGCCAGTTAGGGTCTTGAACTTCAACGTCTTGACCGTGTTGATACCGCCGTAATCAACGCTCAACATGCAAGCCATAGCGGCGACTTCGGGATACTCACCAACCGCATCGGAGAAGAACAGCGTCGTACCTGTGCTGGACGAATTGGTGAGGACCGAACCAATGTCAGCCGTAGACGTGGAACTGTAAGCCGCAATGTCGTTGCTCACCAAGAAGCAAGCGCCACCACCTGCCACAGCCCAACTAGCCAACGCCGACTGATTCGTGGCGTCACGATAATTAAAGTCACAAGCGAATGCGAAAATCTTCTTGCCGTTCGCAATGGCCTGATCCTGCACCAACTGCGCCCATGCGGTTGACAGAGTGTTAGCCGCGATACCACCGGTTAGAGTCGTGCCGCTGACGGTGATGTTGGTGCCGACCTTGGCAAGCGCAATCGCATTACCATCCGTGCCAACGCTGTCGTAAGCGAGGTCAAGCTCGGTGGAAGACGGTGTGCCGGTGACATTCGTAACGCCAGTCGTACCGGTGTAATACTCGACACCTTCCGTACCGCTAAGGTCAACTGCGGCGTCAAGATTCTCAATGGTCGTTTCGAGGTCAGCGCCAATCTTAACGTCGTTCGCCTGCTCCATCGTGTCTTTAAACCGATAGGTTTGCGTGCCGATGGTGACGGTGTTTCCGTCTGCGGGCTGTGCCGCAAACGTAATCGTGCCAGTAGCCGCGACACCAGCAATCGGATTGATTCGACCGACTGCAATCTGAGCGGGTCTAGGCGACTGCGAGAAGAACGCCTCACCAGCTTTATAAAGGTCACTGCCGGAAATCCAATCGGTTGCAAACGCCGAAAGCGAGCCATAATAACGGACGTACTCGCCAACTTCCCATGCGACTGCTGGCTCTTGTCCGGTAAGGACACAGCACATAGTCATATCCGTAGCAATCTCAGTCGTTCCGCGAGTGATGTTGACAATCACGTCAAGGTCACGATGCAAAGCCCGAATAGCCATCTTTAGTCTCCTTCTGATTCACCAACAACCTCCGTCACCTTCACATAGTTGACTTGCGGAACGGAGGTCACAATGTCAACTTTGTTAAACCAATCCATAACCATTTCGTGTGTCACTTCGGCATAGAACTTGAAATTGAAATATGCCCTTTCGCGTACACCGCCGTCTTTGTCCGGCTCTGGTATGGCCTGCGCATCGTCAATATCGCAAATCCCTAGAACCTGTCCCGCTTCAAGCATCTGCTGAATGTCGCTTTTCAACGCCGAACGTAACGCGGATGTACGCTTCAATGCGTCCTTGCCGTAACACACGATACGCGCAGTGAAGTACGAATCGTCGCTGATTCTCTGCACGTACCTTTCATCTTCCGTGTCTCCACATGAACGGTAAACATGCGCGTTGCCTTCATGCCAATACACCATGAAACCTGTGTACACCTGATTCTGAGGACGCGCACCGGGAGCACGCTCGTTCAATATCAATTCCCCGTCTGTGAGGAATTTCAATAGCGAGGTAATCGACTGCTCGATCCTATCAATACCTGCCGTTTCTTGTATCATTGAACCTCGTTGCCCTGTAACTCAGGTGTGAAGCGTTTACCGGAATCAAATCTGACACCTTGAACGTATACCCATCGAAAGTGAAATAAGTTTGCTTGCTGTCTCGCTCTTGAATATAGAACGTGTCAGGCGGCATAATGTGAATGTCTACCGTGCCATCCATGTGCGTACCTTCAGCCTGAAACTTAGCCCTGAAATCCGTCTCAGTCGTAATCATTGCCATCACATTGCGGCGAGAACCTTCAACTTCACGACCCTCAATGACTCCACGGTCATCAGACGAATATTCCTGCTCCCATGCCTCTACAGACTGAGACGCCCATTGAAACACATTCGTAAAGTCCAAAGCTAGTGCCATTACGCTTTCCTCACTTCATGCTTAATGTCACCGTACATCTCGCCAGTGTCAACAAGAATTTTGCTGTGTCCCTTCAACTCGACAGTGGTTGCCGCGTTCGGCTCAAAGTCCTGCGAATCGATACTCTGTTGTATTCCGACTGACATTGCTATACCAAGACCATCAAGTTCTTTACGCACATTATTGATGTCGATGCCTTCAAGCAACGGACTGATGTTGTCTTTGATGAACGGTATACTTTGCACCATGAACGGTCTTGCGGGTGTGCTGGCATTTCCTTTTCCGAACACCGGTCCTGAATGTCCGAACTCGTTCAAGTATCCGTGCCTGATGTTATCAGGACTGGACTTGCCTTTCACCAAACCGGCAACAACAACATGTCCGGAACATGACCGCGCTATACGCCTAAGCGCCTTGTCAATCCCGCTCTTGCCTTTACGTTTCAATGAGGCACCCATTACGGAAACCTCCTAGAAACTTGCGATACCTTTTGTCAAAGAACGGTCACACAGCGCAAGGTATTCCAAACCGTACACTGTGCGACTATAAAATCCGCGCCAATCACCACGCCATGAAGTCAGATTATACGGCATGGCAAACTGCTCACTGACACTGTGACCTGCAACCTGACGCCCGCTTGAAACGCCGGGACTTGACAAGTCGCGAACTCCATAAGGAGCAAGGTTAATCCTATGGCGAAGACCAAGTATATGCGCCGTTTGCAAATACACGGCCTTGTCACGGTTAGTCTCAAAGTCAGTGGAGCAATCGGCGTCAACTTCATCCAAGATAACCTGAATAGTCGCCTGCACCGTCACTCCCGTAGGAACAACGATACCCGCGAACTCAGGATACCTAGCGAGGAAGTTTGACGCCGTGTATGACATTGTTAAGCCTTCAACTCAGTTTCGGCGTTACGAGAACCGACCTTAGTTCTTGCCTTCTTCCCCTTTGATAAATTGTCAAGCGAGGCTTCTGCCAATTCACCCGTAGGCTCTGGAACGCTGGTCTTCCACGTCTCTTGGTCAATCGTGACTTTCTTCTTCTCAGGGAGAAGCGTACCATTGTCAATCCACGCCTTGACAATCTCGGTGTCTTTGATACGGTCCCAATCGTCACGTTCAATCTGCGT